>Ga0247837_1001464_pt1 | contig 48643 bp, 44 predicted proteins | sample LaCtaG_2_FD_187115 | JGI IMG/M metagenome (GOLD analysis project Ga0247837, IMG submission 187115) | Freshwater microbial communities from meromictic Lake La Cruz, Castile-La Mancha, Spain - LaCruzMarch2015_14.5m | ecosystem: Environmental > Aquatic > Freshwater > Lake | place: Spain: Castile-La...
ACTTCTAGGTAGGCGACTGCAGCCACTTCATACCACTTTGTGGAGTGCCGCTGGAGTGCCTGGTTTAAGTCACTCACAGCGCTTCCGTTTCTCTCAAAAAGACGGAGGCCCCACCCCCACAGGTCCTGAAAGTGTGAGTCTGGCAGGGGCAGGCTCAGGTCACAAGGAGTGGAGAACTGCAGGTTCCACTCCTCTCGACCTTCACTCAATTTGGGAGTTTCCGTCTCCGAAGGGGGACTAGGAGGCGTAAAAGGGACTTCTATCAACACTCGAGGGGTCAGTTCTCGGTCCGGTTGATTGGGACGTCTGATGAACACGCAGGGTTCGTGACAGGAAGGGGAAAGGAAGCGGGCGTTCGTCCGAGGGTGGCAGTGCAGCCAGTTGCTGTCGAGAGTGCTGCGAGGGAAGCGAGGCGCAGCTATTTCCATCGCCTTGACGATAAGACCAGTGGCTTCTTCGCAGAACTTGGCCAGAGATTCCATTATTGCCCAACGCTCCAAGTCCAGCAATAGCTGCATTGTAGGAAGTTGGGAGTCTGCTGGGATTTACAGTGATACAGACATCGAAGAGGAGTTAATTACAACTTACTAAGTCGATGCTGGATGTGAAGGAAGGCTGCCTTTTAGAGGTTTACATAAAAACAGCGTTTATAAGTTGAAATAAAGCTGCTAAAGTGCCAGCAAGTGCTCTATGTCATTCGGAGCTGTAGCCTATAACTCTCATACTTCCCAGCAGGCTGAATGGGTTGGTCAATTATAAAATGTCTGCCCCAAGGCACACCGTAGCAGTGTCCTTGCAAGGGATAATCAGTCTTGATCTTTTAGCTCTTATATAGGGATTATCTCGGATTAATGTATGAAAGAAAAGACATAGTAGGGAAAATTCCATTAAATAATCGTTATTTGTAGCTTTCTATAAGCACATGCATTCGAAGGAGAAGTTTCTATTCTAGCACGTCGAAGGGCACTCCCAGACCCAGGCTTTCCGACCAAGAAATCCAAAGCAAATCCCGAGAGCTGAGTGAGGAGGACAGGCAGAAATACGTGGAAACGGCAGAGCAGGACCGAGCGCGGAAAACAGGCAGACGAAAAGGGGGTTTTCACCCTCAAAGACGGTTCTCTGAGTTAGGATGTGCCCCTCCAGACGCCAAAGTCACTCCCAAGTCCCTAATGCGCAAAACAGCCGCCTAATCGTCTATCCTAAAGCAACGCATGCAATATAGTGCTTCCCTACTTCAACCTTATAGGCCGGGCGGAAACCACTCGTATGCTTTTTGCCTTCTACAGCACTGCCTTTAGGACCACAGAATTGAGCTGGAGGAGCGGGAGGAGTTTAAGTCTCAGGACTGTGGCCAATTATCCTGTTTGGAAAGAGGCAATTTGAGACTTGTGCAAAGCGGAGAAGTTGACAGATACCTGTGTAGAGCTTTGGAGCGGAGTCCAAGCCTCAGGAAGACTACTGTCTGGTGGAGTCCTTGGGAGCACCTGCAAACAGTACTGTTGAATTGGCTTGGGACAAGAAAGTTGAGGGTGACGTCAATCCAGCTCTTCTGGCTCCCGCAAGAGAAGTCCTTAGGTAGGAGATCTAGACTTGGCCATGTAGGACTCAGGTATGGAATAGGGGAATAGAGCGGGTTTAGTGACTAACTAAGTGATTGGGACAGGGCAGTGTTGAATGCTTCAGCGAAGCCTGTGAGTGTCCTAGCACTCATAGTGACCAGTAGCTTATTAGGCAGTGCCCCTCCGTAGTCTATTTCATTGTACAGGGCTACAGTGGCTCCCCCCTCGCAGGCCTTGATATGGTACCCGCCTAGGAAGAGATGCGCTCTGACTATCCCTTCGACAGGCGGTATCTCCGCCATTTCCACTGACACACTCATGTCAAGAAAGGAGCCGTCTGGCAAGGTGCAGATTTGCCCTGCGGAGAGCAGGTCTCGCTGGGAAACGGCCAATATCTTCTTGTAACGCTCATACTTCACTTCGATTTCCTCAGTCGGAAAGCCGATGGAACGGCACTCTGCTAAGTTAGGGTCCCAGGAAAGACGCAAAGAATCGTTTCTGGTGAAGGCTAAAATGACCACCGGGGAATAGGGGCATTTCCACACTGACTTCATCAGGAAGCCTCGGGGAGTATCAGTCCCGAACACCGAAATTCCCGACTTCTGCACATGCAAAGGCAATGGCTTTGCCTCTGTAGTCTCAATAAGCGCCTTGAACTCCTGTTCACATTTCCCCACTTCCCTCACGATTTCAGTTACAGCCCAGGGACGAGACGGAGCAGAAGCAGGGGGGAGGGGCCGGGCAGTGGGCTGGAAGTCTACATTGGCGAGGGAGACTTCGGGCTTGATGTTGAATTTCCGCTGTTTCGGCTTGGAATTGCAGCATAGGATGTTTGCGTTTCCCATTATGTTTATGGAGAAGCGACTGGGCACTGGGAAGTACTTGGGGGAAATTGAAGAAAAGAGGGATGAAAGGGTTCAAATCGCCAATTGCAGCACTATAAAAGCATCCTATTTGTGTGTTTTTAAATTCCTAATTACAGCGAAATTGACTCAACACAGTGTGCAACTTTCCTTATCGACTGCCACTTCCCTATATCCCATCATCGCTATCTCTACTTACTAACCCCTTCTCACCTGCTGCAAATACCGAAAGCGACTCTCCTCAAAGTCCCCATCCTCCCTGGCTCTATTCCCAATATCAGTCTCCAGCAGCTCTACGAAGGCTAGTGCCAGTTCCTCCGGCAGCGCCGCAGGCGGCAAACTCACTCCCGCGTCCTGCATCGCATAGGTGAGTATCTCATTAAGCAGGGCCGGGGGCGATTCGTAGTTAACCCTTGCGTTTCCGAAAGGATCTAAAGCGCTGTATGTGCGACTGAGGCAATGCACAGGGGTTAATTGGGCTTGGGTCTGCTGGTCTTCTGCTATAGTCTGCGCCCACAAGGCTTCCAGACGGTCGCAGGAGTGATAGGCAGCTTGGACGAGTGCTTGCGCCATAGGGACTGCTACGGAGTGCAGAGAGCGAAGTGACTGCCGCACAGACTGGCTGAATAGAGCGTTCAATTGAGAGGCAATTAGAGGGTCTAAAGCCTCGGAACCCAGTTGGCCAGCAATTGTGTTTGCCCAGTTTCCAATACAGTGTAGCGTTTCCGTCTTTAGAGCTTGTGGGAAATCAGCCTCGGGATGGTCCAAAACCAAGGCCAAAATCCTCTCTCCGAGTAGACTCGCCGTATCAGTGGTCACTGCAATGTAGTCCAGGCCTGGGGGCAGAGAGGACGGCTGGACCAGGAAACGCCGCACAGAGAGCACAAATTCCCCTATAATTGCTTTGCGGTCCTCTAGACTCATTGAGCCGTTCGGCTGAACTGCTGCTAGGAAGTGTCGCTTGAGAACAGGCTGGAAACGCTTCAAAGGCTCCAATTTCCCTTCAAACAACTCACCTAGGTCTTGAAGCGTCACACAGTCCAGCAGGCCGTTCAGCAGGGTGCCAGCGTTTGCGAGGTCCACTTCCGTGGCTGTTAGAAGCTCTCTGAGGGACATAGAGGCTGCCGCTGGCTCTGGACGAGGCGGATTGTTCATGTCTAGCTGCTGAAAGAGGCCGGAAACGCGCTGTGTGGCAGTCTGCAGTTCTTGCATGGCTGCGCCTATTGCTTGGGCCAGGTACTGAGTTTCGGCCCGGGGCTGAGCTTCGGTGAGCAGGCTTTCTCGCTGGAGTAGGTCTGCAAGTCGGGATAGGAACGGCAATAAGCGAAGCAGTTGAAACTGATAAAGGTGCAGAAAGTGGCCTAATTGCGACAGCGGATTTCTAGGGAAAGGCAAAGCGGGCATAGGCGGCTGAGGGAAGGAGCACCGAGGACCAGTCAGAGAGTTAATGATTTGCCCCATGTTATGCACATGTCCATAGGGCAGCACCAAGTCTCCTCCCTTCCGTTCCTCTGCAGGGCTCGGCTGCACTGGTACTTGCACTGGTACTTGCACTGGTACCTGCACTGGTACTTGAGCAGAGGGTTGTGGTGGAGCTGGAGACTGGGAGTTTCCAGCCCGCTGTAGTACTTGAAAGAAGGGTCCCTCTGCACCAAAGTTCACCTGAATGCCTTGCATGCTTTCCGGCACAATTTGCGTGACCATTTGCGTCACCTGTCTCAAAAAGCCTTGTGGGTCTCCCATCAAGTCCCCGAAAGGCATTCCGAAGAAGCTGGGCTGGGACTGCTCCTGTGCCGGGGCCTCTCTGGCAGGCTCTGCGTCTAGTGCTCTCATCATCATGTGCACAGTTAGTCCGTCTTCCTTCAAAAAGGTACTCAGCGGTGTGTCGTCTTTGAGCAATTTTCCTTGGAAGATGAGTCGCTGTCGGTCGATAGGGACGGAAAAGACTTCGCAGATCTTAGCTTTCAGGTGGTGAACGAGAGATGTGCAGGGAAGAGTCACAGAGCGTACTTCCCCGGACATAGTCTTGACGTTCACTGAGCGGATCGCAGTCTCTGGCTCCACCATTACTATCCGACTGCAAGTTCTTGAAAAGAACTCATTGAAGGCAAGAACGGACCAGAAGGTTAGCAGAGAGTCGGCTAAACAGATAGAGGGCAGATATAGGACTTATCCAGCTTTCAGGACCTAAGATTTTGTAGTAATGGCAAAGCCAAATCTTCCCTTCAAATCCGCTTTTAACGTCCTAAAGCCGTCCTCATCTTGTCCTAGTCCTCCCTACTATTTCCAATCTTCAGTCGCAACCTCCACTTTCCATAGTAGTAAAGAGACATGAAGAAGGGCTCGAGCTCGTAAGGCCTAGGCAGAGTCACAGTGAAAGCCATCACCTGGCTCCGCGACTCCCACGGCCTGTTCGACTATGAGTACAAATCCAGTGTCAACAAGGATGCTTTCAAGCTGACAGCTGCTGCGCAGCTCATTCGAGTGGCTAATGAAGTGCGGACAGTGCAGGACAGCAGTCCCAAGCCGACAGAGGAAGAAACCCGCTCCCTCTGCAGTCTGCGCTATGCTGACAGTACTCTCCACTTAGATGTATTCTCTGTTGCGCCTGCAGACACAGCAAGCACTGAGGGCAAACTGGACCGGAATCGCTACGAAAAGATGTATTTAGTGGTGAAGACTCTAAAAAACATTGGGCAAATGCATGGGTATCAATTGTGTGAAGGGGATGTGATCAGGCTGGGCAGAGCCAAGTTTAGGGTCAAAGAACTCCAAGGCGAAGTCCTTATCCCCGCCAAATCCGACCCCACCAGTCCCCCTCACCCCGACCCTATCATTCCCAAAGAAGACCCAGTCTCTGACGAAGAAGCCCAGACAGCCACTGGTTCCCCCTGTCGTGTCTGTCTGCAGGAAGGCTCCGACGCCGTCAATCCCTTGATAGCGCCCTGCAACTGTGCTGGGACTATGAAGCTCATTCACTTGGACTGCCTGCAGCACTGGCTCAGGTCGCGGCTGACCACCAAAGCCTCTGCGAATGTAGTTTCTTTCGCGTGGAAGACACTAAATTGCGAATTGTGCATGAAGTCGTTCCCCAGTCGGATAATAATAGAAGGCAGAGTGGTGGATTTATTGGACATTCCCAAGCCGGAAAGCCAATACATCATCCTCGAAGGTCTTTGCAAGGACAAAAACTCACCCAAAAGTCTGCATGTCGTCAGTATGAACGGCAAATCTTCTATCAAAATCGGCAGAGGACACGAAAGTGAACTTCGGGTGTCTGACATTTCAGTGAGTCGCTGCCACGCTTCTATTCGTCTGCAGAGCGGGAAGTTCTTTTTGGACGATGAGAACAGCAAGTTTGGGACTTCGGTGCAGGTGAAAAGACCGATATCGCTGGAGATGATGGAGCAGGTGACTGTACAAACGGGGAGAACGTTGGTGACGTTTGAGTTGAGGAAGCCGTGGACGCTGATTCCGGCTTGCTTTAGACCGGCGACTACTGCTTTTGACTTCTTTCATATGGCGGAACAGCTGATAGGTGAAGTGCTGCTGCCTGTAGGCACCGGCATCCCTCTGACCTGCAGCAATCCAAAAGAACTCCTGAGCTACGCCACCGGTCCTCAGCGCACTCGCTACCACGAGCACCAAAACCTCATGTACAACCACAACGAAATCGGCGTCAACAGCTCCTGTGGGGAGGAAGGGGAGGCGGATGCACTCGAGGAAATGGAAGTCGTGTTGGACCAGGCCTAGCTAATATACTTGAATGAGGAATGAATGTATGAAAGTGTATATAAAAGCGCATTTTTATGCTACTTCGATCCTAAGGCTGAAATACCTCTTGATAAAACCCTTAATTCTATAGTCGAATTTCCCAAGCAGCACATCTTCCCTACGCTCGATCTACCCTAGGACCTAGAATTAGTGCTTATCCGCCTGCTTCCGTCTCCTAAGAGTTTCCCAGGCAGCAGTCCCTTCCTTTGCAGCTTCAGGGTGAGCAAGCAGCTGAGTCACAGGGGAGAAGTAGGGGTGGGCCATGGCTTCACTGGGCAGAAGTCGCTGGGAGTGGTCTAGCTTGAGACAGCCTTCCAGCAGGTTTAAAGCCTCGGAACTGGCGTAGTGCTCGTTTTCGCTGGTGATGAAACTGTCCCAGGACCGCTTTGGGAAGTCTGCAGCTAGCATGTCTTCGATGCCAGCCGTGCTCAAGGCGAACTTCTCCACATACTCCATCAAGTCCTGCGACCCCAGCGTCTTCACAATCTTGAACAGCTGGTCCAAGTTATGATTCCCATGAAAGAACGGCTCCTTCCGAAACACCCACCCCGCCATCAAAGCACCAAAGCCCCACATATCCACGGAGTAGTGGTAGTAGCGGTAGTCCAGCAGCAGTTCCGGCGCCTTGTAGTACCTAGTGGCAACTCTCAAGTTGTACTCTTTGTCTGGGAAGTAGAAGTCGGCCAGGCCCCAATCGATCAGGCGGACGGATCTGCTTTCATGGTCGATCATGACGTTGCCGGGCTTTACGTCTCGATGCATGATGCCCATGGAGTGGGCGTAGTCTAGGGCTCGCAGGACTTCGTAGAGGTAGAATCGCAGGTCGATGTCTTCCAGCTCTATGAACAAGGCTTTGAAGTTGGTGTTTGGGGCGTGCTCGAGGATCAAGGCGGGAGTTTTGGTGGCGGAGTCGCGGACGATATCGATGAGGTTAGTGACGTTTCGCTGGCCGGAGAGGGTGCGAAGGATGTGAATTTCACGCTTGATTTTTGACTTTTTGACAGGCTTGAGGATTTTTATAGTTACTTTGCGGTTGTTTAATAAGCTGAAGCCGTCAAAGACATCCGAGTACTTGCCGCGGCCAATTTTCCTAACAATTTCATAGTCTTCCTGTCTGCCCCAGGCAAGCGGCAGCGACTCGTATGAGGAATAGGCAGGGCCGCGGGTCTTGCAGACTTCGGCGTACTGTCTCGGAGGCTCGGAAGGGATGTCCTCTTCCATTTATTTGACTTGCACGCGGTCTGGGGAAGCGATGTGCATTAGAGATGGGCCTTGAAAGGGGGAAAGCGATATTGGGTAGGGGAAAGACTGTGTTCTGATAGAAATGTAGGGGAATAGCCAGAGGGGAATGCGATTTTGTACTAAGAAATGACTTATTATCGTTTGATTACTAGTAGTGATCCTTCTGAAGGACAGTAAATAGCAACGATGCAGCAGAAATTGCAGCGAGCGTGTAAAAGCACACCTCAAAGCCTTGCAACTGCCTATTTCATACCGACCCAACCACGTAATTGATCAAAACAGTGGCTAAAGCCGACACAATGAACCCATTCACTAGCAGGGAAAAGCCAATTGACCCCATTCTACATGGAACTCACTTATTTCCGAATATCCGCGCACACTCTATAGCGAAGACAGGGGAGTTCCCAGCGAATAGGAAGAAAGACAGACTGACCCAAAGGCCATATACCGGTAAAGAGTAGGTATTTGCGACGTAGGAAATGGTCAAAGCCAAAACAGTCTGTATTAAGCAGGTAATTCCGTATAGCCATTTGAAGGGGATATAGTCCAGTAGGGTTGGCAAGAGTAGTCTGCCCAGGCCGTTTAATAGAGCTCCAATTGACCCAATTGTGGATAGCATTCGGTCGTTGCTGTAGTGCTTTAGGCCGAAAGTCTTGTAGGCGTTTAGGATATAGATACCGTAGGCCGTTCCAGTAGTAAAGCAAAACACCAGTTCCCAAAAAGCCAGTGAAGTCAGCATAATTCGGATGGAAGGACATTCCTGATTGGCAGATTTAGAAGATGCAGAGGCGACTGAAGCCATTACATTGACTTCCACTGTCTGATTGGGACTGAACAGCAGTACTGTGGACAGGAGAAACAGGCCTGCGTATATCCCGCCCAGTACCATGAAAGCCTCAAATACGTTATCAGCCACTTCTGTGCTGAAGAGTTTGTATGTGATTTGGTCCTCACTGACTTCTATCGTGGGCTGTGCATTCGTAGGGTTCACTAACACGGAAAACAACAAGCCGAAAAGAACAGGACTCAGTCCGTATCCAAACGCAATGATCCCAGTGACCCTCCCCTTGCTAGTGGGAAAGAACTCCCAGCAGGGCCACACAGGGGTGTAGCACGCCATCCCTGTGCCTATCCCTACCCCTGCGCTGTATAGGACTGCGAAGGCGAAGGGAGTGGGCAGGCCAGGGGAGAAGAAAAACGCCCCGCAGAAAAAGAGGCCGCAGATAGCGATAAGAGTTCTCGCCCCTGTGAACTTGTATAGAAACACGCCCACTGCTGAGTGAGAAATACAGAAGAACAAAGCCTCGATAATGCAGGTGGCAGGAAAGACCATGAAGAAACACGAGTTCACGAAGGGGTCATTATGGTAGTCCCGGTGGTAGTAGAAAGTCGCCACATACACAGAAAACGTCCCCCAAGCGTTCAGCGACCCCACCGCCTGCTTGTTCCCTACGAAGTTCGCTAGAAAGCCTGACAGCACCGCGCACCCCCCCTGCCACTGTGAGTTTCGCCCACCCCCCAGCAGCCCCTGTTTCATATTATAATATGAAGCTGCTGCTAGTCACAGTTTGGGTGAGTGCAGAGGGACACAGCGGCCTAACAGTGACGTACCCCTCTCCAGCCTACACATGTGTGCAAGCGCTGCAGCCCAAAGACACCATTGTGGCCGTGCAAAGAAGACAGGAGGCCCTGCTCAAGCGATGCACTGAGGTAAACGACGTTTTGCCGGACTTTTGCGCTTTGGTGGAGACGAGATATGCACAAATGGCAGCTAAAGTGAAGACTACAGCGCCACTGCTGAAGAAAATGCAGGGCGATTTGCTCGCTATTCAGAGGGCTTTGCAGACTATGAAGAAGAGACTGGAGGCGTAGTTCTTAGATAATGGCAATGTTTGCAGTTTTATAGAGGAATTAGCGAGTACTTCAGCTGAAAAAAGCGAAATAAAGAATCTGGGGACAATTTCCCCCTACAGAAAGCAGTTTTCTTATATGTAACTCTGAAATCACTATCAAACTTCACTTTGTTGTTTTAAGCATAATAATCGCCTGCTGAAATCCACATTTGTCTACTCTCTGGGTTCCAATCAAGGCTACGACCAGGCCAATAGTCAGGCTAAATCACTCTATCGGGCCAGTCTAAAGGCAGTTTATACCGCATTTCCCAGAAATTCGACGCTTCCTAGGTCCATAAATGGGCAAAATGCCCTCTCTAGCTAGACCTGGCTATTATAATGCTGCTCAGTTTGAGTCCGACGCGTACAGGAGCTCAATCGAGCCGCAATGTGCACCGCTCCAAACTGAGTGCGGTGGCTTCCGCTCGAAGCGCCCGCAGTTCCCAGTCCGCTTCGCTCAAAAGCATAATCACCGCCAAGGCTGTAAAGCAGAAAGCCCTGCCCTCCTTCCTGCGAGACAGCAGACCCACCCCCACTGCCTCACTCAACCTACCCCGCGCCAGACTGCTCCTGCCCATCGAAGAACTGCTGGGAGACGGAGAAACCCGTGTACCTGGAGAAGAGCTGCGAAGAGCCCTGGAGAGGGGCCTTTACAGGGACGAGGAAGTAGTGCTTAGAGCCGCAGGTGTGGACTTACTGGGGAAAGACCTGAGACTTGTAGCTCGCCACGAGGAGTTCCCGATAACAGTCGTTGAAACCGTATTCAGAATTATACGAGAAACTACGAATTCAGGGAGGACGTTTGTATTCACAGTGAGTGAAGCTGCGGCTGTACTCGGAGGCCTGGGAGTGCCTACAGTCCTGAAGGACTATGAGTAAGTCCTATACAGTGTGGTGCTTTTTCCACTGTGGGTGGAGCACTGGAGCCTCCTGATCGTGGATTTCCCAGCGAAAAGAGTGGAAATGTTCGAAGTGCTGAAAGGCAGAAAAGTGCAAGAGAACTATAAAGCGGTGCTTTTGACGTACTTGGCAGAGGAATTAAGGACTAGAGGGTTGAATGCGGCTGAGTTCACTTGGAAGCAGTGGGCGTCTCCGGGCTCTATACTAGCCTCGGACTCGGGGACCAGTGTTTGCGCGTATGCGAGTTCTTTGTGCCTTTCGAAGCCGTTCTCGACGAGAGTGGCAGTGCTGGCTCTGCTCCAAGCGGCTTCCCGCTAGGTTAATAAGGCTTTATCGGAACGCAGTCCCTACCTCAGTCCACAGACCCTAACATCTATAGACCGAAATAGTTACTCAGTGACATGCTGCTTCATATGTCCCTTGTACACCAAGAAGTTCTTGAGCACTGCCTTGCACAGTGGACAGGTATACACTCTCGCCACTTCCTTGTCCTCCTTAGGCGCACTGGGCTTAGTCTCCGCCACATCCAGTGCAGTGGGTCTAGTGGGTGCACTGGGCTTGGGGTCTGCTGCAGGAGGGAGCGCGGGTCTGACTTCCCTAGGCGGAGTTGCGACTCGAGCAGGTGCTTCCTCGACTTTCGGCCTGGCTGAGGCTCTGGACTTGCCCTTGGCTCGCTGTCGCTCGACTTCCTCCATGGCTTCGTCCAGCGGGAAAAAGCGGTGTGTGCCTTCCGGGTCCTTGCGGATGTGTCTGAGCACGCAGCTCGGACAGACGAACACGGGACTGGAGACACACTTGCACTGCAGGTGGGCGGGGTACAAACACAGCTCGCACTTCTTCTCGCTTTCTGAGGCCGCCATCTAACGCGCTTATAATGGCTGCCTATTAGGGACTTCTCGCCAAATCTTACATGTGTTGTCTTTGGAGGCGGAAAGCAGCATGTCGCCTTCGTAGTTGAAGGCACAGGAGTAGACTTCGTCGGTGTGGCCTTGGAGCGTTTGCAGGCATTCGCCGGACTCGGAGTCCCAAATGCGGGCAGTCATGTCTACACTTGCTGTGGCGAGTTTGGACCCTTGGGGGTTAAACACCACTCGGGACACTTCTTCGGTGTGGCCTTGCAGCAGCGTGAGGCAGGCGAAAGTGCAGGAGTCGAAAATGCGTGCTTCAGAGTCGGCGCTGGCTGTAGCGAGTTTGGTCCCAGTGGCGTTGAAAGAGACGTCCATTACTTCTCCAGAGTGTCCTTTCAAAGTCTCCAAACAGCGGCCGGAAGCCACATCCCACAGCTTCGCAGTCTTATCAATTGACCCCGTCGCACACAGTTCCCCCGGGAAGTCAAACTGCGCACTGGAAATTTCCGCCCTATGTCCCGTGAAGGTCCTGACGACTTCCCCTGTACGCACATCCCAGATTTTCGCTGTGCCGTCGAAAGAAGCAGTTAGCAGCTTGTCTCCGTCTGTGTTAAACCCGACACTCACGATTTCGCCCTCGTGTCCATCCAGCCCTTCCAGCGGCCTGCCCGTCTCTACATCCCACAGTCTAGCTGTATGGTCCAAAGCGCCAGAAGCCACTATCACTCCCTGTGGATCGAAGGCGAGACACACCACTTCCCCCAAATGGCCATATAGTGTATGGTAGCACTGTCCTGTGACACTATCCCATATCTTCGCTGTGCGGTCAAACGACCCAGTCACGACTCTCGTCCCGAAGGGGTTGTTGAAAGCAATGGTGTATACCACGTTTTCATGTCCTTCGAGAGTGACGACTTCTTCGCCCCGCATTGTGTCCCAGACCTTGCAGGTGCGGTCGTAGGACCCGGTGATGAAGCGGTCGCCGGACTTGTTGAAGGCGCAGTTGGTGAGTGGGAGGAGGTGGGCGCGGAGGGTTTTGTGCAGGGTGAAGTGGTGGTCTTTGCGCACATTTAGGTGGTCGATTAGCTTCTGCAGCAGGTCTTGCAACTGCGGCTTCCTGGCCTCCGATATAGTGGGTTCCTCCAGCAATATCTGCTCTGCAAGGAAAACGACATCCGTGCTGCGTAGCTCTTACTCAGCCCTGAGACTCAGCAAGTCAATGGACTTGCACTCCCGCTGTCCGTCCTTGTGCTCGTACTCCAGGATTATCCCAGGAGGGTAGTAGCGCAGCAGGAACTTCCTAAGCTTCATCTATTAACACTAGGAAAGATGAGATTTGGCACTGGGGAGGGAGAGGAGGCCGCTCAGGTAGCTGCAAAGGCCTAGGAACTCGGTCAGGAGGGAGAAGGGGTAGCCGAGTAAGGCTAGGCAGAGACTTGCCCCGCTCCCAACACTCAGAATTGCACCAAGGATTACCGACTTCGGCCTGGGAGACTGCTTTCTAGCCCTCAAACCCGCATGAATAAGGCAAAAATAGCAGTAAATAATAGCTGCGGCAATAGGTGCAGGGTGAATAACGCTCCCCATGTAGGCCAAAGACAGCCAGAACTCCTCCACCACGCTAGAGTGGAAGCCCCACGCTTCGTAGAAGTTCCGCACCGTGACAGAGGTGCAGTACAGCAGCAGGAACTGACTGAAGTAGCAGGTATAGGTCAGGTAGAAGAGGTGAGAAAGAGTGGTGGCTAGGGCGCAGTTGAAGCAACGCTTACTCTCTTTCGAGTAGTGCTGTGCCAACACCACTTGCAGGCAGAATAACAGACAATAAGCCACAGGGAGATAGGCAAGTCCGGGCTGGGAAGGCACACTGTAGACTTCGAAGACCTGCATAATTACTATTTCCGCCCACTATTAGGCCATTTCTTCCCTTTCTTTGATTCCTGGATTTTACCTGCTTGCGCCTATATTAGTCAATATTCTCAAGCAAGGGAAGACTGAGTTTGGCTTTAAAGCGCATCTATTTAGGTTATAACCCTGAGAATAACCGGGAAACTAAAATTGGATATAGACTAGCAGATTGCATTATTCTGAGTGACCAATAGCTCAAGAGGCACCATTCTTGGTCCCAAAAAACCGCGAAATCGTCGAAAACTGATCATTTTTATGAAATTTTGAGGATTCGTTGGTTCGATTCACCACGAATTCCCCAATTTTCGCAAATATCGCTCCAACACTTCCAAAACCCAACAAACAATGAGCGAATTGTGCTTATACCCTGAAAACTGCATAATCCAGCTAAATCTGACTTGAGCAAGTTTCCTAACGCACATGTAGCTACCGACTCCCAACTCTCATAGCAAACTGCAGGGAAGTCGCTTAAGTTACATACTTAGTCACACTCTCCCCAAGCACTGCCAACCTCTCGACAACAGACGAGGCGTTTTCGCCTACTAGCAGTAGTCCTCTCTGCGGTAATAATGGCAGGGTACCAAGAGCTGCCAGCGCAATCCTTCCAGACCCGTCCTCAAGACGACCCCAGTCTGCAGGCAGAGTTGCGGACAGGACCGCTCGGCCTGGAGACGGCGGAGGTGAAGCGGAGACTGGAGAGAGACGGGCAGAATGAGATGAGGGAAAAGCCCAGCAACTGTTGCACGGCCTACTTCCGGTACTACTGGGGAATCATTCCCCTGGTTATTTGGGTCGCAATTGGGCTGCAAGTCATCCGCAAAGCTTGGGTTGACTTCGCTCTGCTTCTCTTCCTGCAGCTGATTAATGGACTGCTGAACTGGGTGGTGGACCTGAGCGCGACTTATTCAGCGAAGCGGCTAACGCGAACCTTGATCGCAAAGGTGAAAGTCAAGCGGAACGGGGAGTGGGCGGAACTGCCAGCCTCTGACTTAGTGCTCGGGGACCGGATTTACCTGAAGCAGGGAGATGTAGCTCCTGCGGATTTGAAGCTAGCGGGGCGGGGAGTGCTGGAAATCGACCAGTCGCAACTCACAGGCGAAGTTCCCCACATGACTAAATTCGAAGGAGACGAAATCCTACAAGGATGCATAGTATCGAAAGGGGTATCGGAAGGTATAGTAGTGGCTACAGGACGGTGGATTAACCTCAGGCAGAAAATCGCCACGAGGCCGACTATGAAGTCCAAGGGTCAACTCGATAAGATCTTTTTCCGCTTGGCGGTCAATTTGAGTGCAGTCTCCACTGCGACTGTCCTCATCATCCTGTTCGCAGTCTTGGCCGAAGGCGAAGACTTCCTGCAGTCGCTCAGCTTCTGCATGGTGCTCTTGGTGGCGTGCATACCTATAGCTATTGGCGTGTTTAGCAGTGCGACAGTGGCTATTGGCGCGAGTCAAATGGCGAGTCATGGGACTGCTGTGTCGCATTTGACCGCTATTGATGGCTTGGCTAGCATGGACGTCTTATGCGTTTCCAAGACTTCCATCCTGACCAAGGAAGAACTCGCCGCTCACACGCCAGTCCCAGTCGAGCCCTACACCGCAGCTGACATTTACCTCTCTGCCTGTCTGGCTTCAAGAAGAGAAGGCGCAGACCGCAATTTACTGGACGAGTGCATCACCACAGCTGCGATTTCTGCTCAAGTCTCTTGGGAAAACTTCGCTATTGAAGAGTTCATCGATTTCGAACCGAGCTTGAAGAGGACTGAAGCGGTGGTTCGCAATACGGCTACAGGGGTAACCTTTAAGGTGTCAAAAGGCGCACCTCAGGTTATCCTCGCAATGGCTGTAAATTGCGAGGAAATCGAGGAAAAGGTGTCCAGAATGGTGGAAGAGCAGGCCAAACATGGACGGAAAGTGCTGGGAGTCGGACGAACTGACGACATGGGCCACTGGCAAATGCTGGGCTTGATCCCCATTTCCGACCCTATCCGCGAAGACGCAGCCGACGCTCTGAAGAAAGCCAAAGAACTCGGAGTCCGCATAGTCCTGGTTACAGGAGACCAAATGTCCATCGCGCAAAGCACCGCCGAGTATCTCAAACTGGGCAACCGAATCACCAACTCCGAGTGCCTGGCCGAGCAAATGACCCTAGAGCACCAGAGCAGTATGGCTAACTTCCTGTTGGAAAGGGACGGCTTGGCGGAAATGTATCCCGAGGACAAAACCACACTGGCGAAGTACTTGCAGGAGATGCACTTGGTCGTGGGGTACACAGGCCGGAGTGTGCATGACTTGGCAGTGCTGAAGACTGCGAATGTGGGGATTGCCATTGCGGATGCTTGTGAGGCGGCGAAGCAGGCTGCGGGACTGGTGCTGCTGCAGCCGGGACTGTCGCGAGTTGTAGAAGCTGTGTTCCGGGCGCGGAAGGTGCTGCAAAGAGTCAAGAACTATGTGATGTACCGATTGGCCTGCACTTCCCAGCTGCTCCTTTTCTTCTTCACCACAATTCTGATTATCAACCCTTCGAACTACGCCTGTTCCGGCCACTCCGACTGCGATATACTGCCAAGGACCTTCTTCATGTCCGTCTCTTCCCTTGTAGTGATCATTGTGCTCAACGACGCAGCAATCCTGGCGCTGTCCTACGACCTGGTTTTAGTGTCTGATCGGCCTGAAAAGTGGAATTTGACAGTGGAATATGCAGTGGCTGTGGCTGTGGGCACTGTAGCCATGGCTTCTTCCTGGGTCCTACTGTTGCTTTCGCTGAATAACATGGACGACCAGAATCCTGAATCTGTGCTCAACTACTTCCAAGTGCCTGTCTTCACGTACGGAGAAGTAATGACCGTGATTTGGCTGAAAGTGTCGGTTTCCGACTATCTGACCCTATGGAATGTGCGCACACAGAGCTACATGTGGACTCGAGCAGGCGGTAGACTAGTGGTGGGCGTGTTCTTCCTGGCTTCCTGTCTCTCTTGTCTACTAGCCGCCTTCTGGAACTCCCCCACTCACCCAGGCCACCCTAGGATGCAGTCCCTGTCCTGGCAGGTAATTGGCTTCGTGTGGATCTTCAATTTGTGTTGCTGGGTGCTGCAAGAGGCAGCCAAGCTAATCACTTACAAGTGCTTTGAGTACTACTATTCCTTCTCTGGGGGACCAGTTGCCCCTCGCTTCCATTCTGACTCCTTCTTAGCCTTTTCTGCTGAGGCCAAGGTGGAGGGGTATAGGTCCATTGTGACCAGGAGGTCGGTGGCCTCTGCACAAGAAGGTGCAAAGCATTAAGTTAGGACTCTCATACTGAATGTATATTGGCAGTAGGCTGTGTGTGGAAATAGCTATGTAGGAAGTGTGGAAATCACAGAGCTAAGAAGTGTAGCAATTCTCACTTTCACCAAATCAAGTTGTCGCAAACCCATCAAAGTGAATACTAGTCAGACATACATTACCCACTTCCATAGTAGCAGAGAAGGCTGCTTATTTACTCATAGTGTTCTTGCAAAGTCGGAACAGTCCTCACTTGACTTTCCACAGAGCTCTTGGTGCCCAGACTCTGCGGGTGCGGCTGTCCTTCCGGGCTCCTCTTCTTCCCACTGTCCATGGCTACTGACGACTCCGAACTGACCTCCAGGCCACTATCACTCTCAGACTCAGGCTCGACCTCAGACAGGCGCAAAGCCGGGACTCCTTCTGGCTTCTGCATTCGCTTTGGAGGGCCGTCAATTAGTGCTTCAGCCTCTGAGTCTTCCACGTCGCTGGGCAATTCCAACGCTGCAGGCGGCTTTTTAACTTTCTGCTTCTGAACATCTTCCTCATACACGTCATCGACCGGATATCCTCTCCGCTTCATAGCCACTAACAGGCGCAGCAGCTTCTTTTCTCGATTTTGGAAGTTGGTCAAGTCGCGCTCCATGCGGGAAAAGAGCTCTTGGTAGCTATGGTTCTCTGAGAGCAGGAACTGCCAGGCCTGTTCCTCTGTTGGCAGTTGCTTGGTGTCCACTTGGGAAATTTGGTACAGTTTTTCCTGCAGTTTCAAGCACTCGTTTTCTCTTTCGTCCAAACAGCGACTCAGTTCCAGGTTTTCCAGTGAGAACTTTTCGAGTTTTTTTAGTGCGAATTGCTTTTCTTCGCGCTCCTGGGTGAAAGTGCGCTCCAATTCCTTCACTTCTGAGGAGAGCTTTTCCACCTCACTTTGGCTGGAAATTTGCTCTTCGTAGGCAGCTTTGATTTTGGTCAACAGCGGTCCGAAGGACTTGTTTAGTTGGATAGCTTCCTGGAAGACCTCTGCGTAGACCCCAAATTGCCTGCCTCTTTGGCTGTTCTTCAGTCTTTCCGTGAGCTTGGAGTCCAGAGCCAGTCCGCTTTTGTTCTTAGGCGACTCAGTGGCTAGGTTGAGGTTAGCAGGAATGCTAGCGGAATTGACAAGTAGCGAGGGAGCCCTAATAGGGTCAGTAGTGCAGACATACTGTCTTCTACTCAGTTCAGATTCCAGTGGGCCGTAAGGCTGCCTTTGCCCAATCCCCAGTTCGGAACTTATCTTTTTGATCATAGGGGAAGAAGCTCTCATCCTCTGTCCGTCCAGTCTTCCTCTCGGAGGGGACACATGTCCCTGCGCATAGGGCGATTGCCGCTTTGAGCCGACTCTAGGCAGAGCCGCCTGACTCGCAGCCCCAGTGAAAGAGTTGGTGTGGCCCTTGGTTCTGGACACAGACCGGGCGGGACTGATCTTCCTGAGTGGAGTCAGACTGTGCGCGGAGTGAGTAATGTCGATAGACTTGTGAATGACTCGGCCCTGTGCTCTGGACATTAATCGTTGGAAAGGACACAATGGAGACTTTACGGCTGCAGATGTATGAGACAATCCTAAGCACTACTCCCCCTTTACTGCTTTATTGCTGTTCAACGGCTACCCCTCTCTCCGCAACTCCACATATACCCAATAGTTTCCTGTGCCCTGCTACTGGCCTGTCGCTGAAGTGGCTGAACACTGCAGTTTCCAGCCACAAAGACAGAGCTATACTCTGCTACCAGGACCAAGGAGTAGACCTAGCAGCCACAGTGTGGTGGTTGCTGCAAGTAGTGGGCTGTGAGGAAGTTGCAGTGCTCGATGGAGGATTGCAGGCTTGGCAGTCCGCAGGCCACCCAGTTGCCTATTCCCCACTCAAATTGATACCCGTTGAGACGGAAATGATTGATGAACTGTATGTAGATTTGGGGAAATATAGACTGGCAGGAGACATTGATCGGCTGATTAACGATAGTTCTCGTCCAATTCAGCTGCTAGACACAGAGGGAAGCTTCAAAGGCGCTGTCCACTGTCCTGCCAGTCTCTTCCTGACTCCCAGTGCCTCTCTAGTGGACCCCACTACGTCTGAAGTTATCCTCACAGGGCTCAGTCTCAAGCGGAATCCACTCATTTGCACAGTGGTGCTGGGCCCCTGCGCCCCTATTGTCCTGCTCGCCCTGTCTCTGCTTCATTTCCCTAATATCAGTCTCGGACTGCCGAATCTCAAGTCCATCGACGAAGTCGACCGGGAGCGGTTTTACTCCCTTGCGTCCAGCACAGTTTTCCACGACGCTAAAGACTCTGCAACCGCACCTCCGCTGCTCAGTGAAAAGCAGTGTTCCTGTCTTCTGCTTTAAACATATAAATGGACCCTGTGGAGAGCGGCCTCAGTTTCCGAGGAGACAGTGCAGAGTACTCAGAGGTGCAGAAGCGGCTGGAAGACTTGGAGCAGCAGTTGCTGCAGTTCCGCACCAAAGTGCAGGAAACCCGCAGCGGAGAAGCCGAGTCGCTGAATTTAAGCAAGGAACTGTCGAGCAAGGACGAGTACGAGTACTCAGGGGATGAGGAGGAAATGCAGGCGGAAAGCAGAGTGCAGGACAGGAGAGCTGAAGTCAGAGTGCCGCCGCTGGCACTGCACTCCCCGCCTCAAATGCCCTTTGGCTTTCCCAACTTCCCGCAGCCGGGGATGTTCCCCAATATGCCCAGCTTTCCCAATCTCGGGGCTCCGCTTGACCCGGCAGCCAAGGCACGTACTCGGCAAATGCTGCTAGAGCAGTCCAAACTGCTGGAAGAACTAGCTCGCAAGATGAAGCGAGAAGCAGCTCCCCGAGAAATGCCAGAGAGCGTGGAAAGAGCCATAAGCGAGCTGCGAGGCAGATGTGAGCGGCTGGAAAACGACAAACAGCGGCTGGCCACTCAGGTGGAGCGACTGAAGCAGCCACAAGACTTGCCGGAAGTGGAGAAACCCAACAGATTGGAGCTGAAGCAGGCCGTACTAGAGGCTGGGGCGATGAGGAGTGACCTAGAGAACCTTCGTCTGCAGTTCACTCAGGTTGCCCGCGAGCGTGACCGCTACAAAAACGACAAAGAAGCACTTGAGAAGGAAGTAGACGACCTCAAGACAGCTCTGGCGCAGAAAAGCGCCTTGTTGGACCGGCCTTCACGAGAAAACAGCGCTCTCCAAAGCCAAATTGCCCGCCTACAGCAGCAAAACAAGGAACTTCTGACCTCTTACCAGACTCTCCAGAAGGAGTTCGACCAAATTGTAGTGGACCGGCACTCCTTCAACCGGCCGGATAAGAAGCCTCAGCCCGGGTCTCTCAACATATTCGACCAGTCGCAGCCGTATGGAGGGGAAATGAAGCCTGCGCCTGTACGAAGAGCAGCCTCAGGGCCGCAGGACAACCACGACATCACCCTGAGTTTGGAAGCCAAACTGGCCTCAGTGCAGGGAGAAAAGCAGAGGGTGAGACCTATATAGCTGATGGCGGAGCTTGATAGAGTCCCCGAGTCCAGCCAACGGCACTCCGACCTCGTCCTGGAGTGCGAAATCTTGGACACAAACATCGACTCTCTGCGTCAAAAGCTGCGGAAGTACCGAAGCTAATGTTAGCTAATAGATGGAGGAAGAAGAGGGTGAAATCGACGAGTCTCTGCCAAGCAGCTACCTTCTCGCTTTGAAGAACAAGCTTCTGGACCAAGCAGGTCTGCTACGCGCTCTAGAGGACAAGAAAGCCAGCATCCAGCGAGCCCAGGGCGAGTTGGAAAGCGCCAAAGCAGCCTACACCCGCACTTTGGCATCCAATGCAGAGGGCCCTTTAGCCATTGCCAGGGCTAATTTGGAACTACAGCAGGTCACTGTGCAACTCGAAGCTGTGAAAGCGCATAATGAGCAGCTGCAGACGAAAGTAAACAATTACCCTGATGAGAAGGTAGAGGCGGAAATAGCCACTTTACAGGTGGAAATCTCACAAAAGGACGAAATCACGGCAAACCTCAAACGAAAGCTCGAAACTGCCAAAGCCAAAGAAGCAGAAACCCTGCTTCAATGGGAAGCAGTGCAGAGAGCTGCATTGGAAACAGCCAAGCCTCTTCGCAAGAAACTCAACAAAGCCAAGCGACTCCAACTGCACCTCAAAGCAGTGCTGGCAGCGGCGACCAAGCAAATGCACGTAGCGGAGAAGGACTGGGACAGGTGCAAGCGAAAGCGGGGTTAGGGAGCGATTTAGCCAATAGACTGTGCTAGTAAGACTAGTATTACGGGTCAGGCTGGCAGAAGGAAGACATTCCACTAGGCTGTAATGTCGGGGAGCCCACTTCACTGGGCATTAGAGTGGGTGAAGCTATGTCACTGGGTCTGCGTATGGAGGAATTGAGTACTTTCGAGCGGTCGTCAGGTGTAAGTCGATTAGAGTGCATTGTGCGGGTATGCGCCAGTTCCTTTTCCACCTCTATCTGCACTCTATTCTCCTGCGCATCGAACGCCACGAGAGTCTTCATTTTCAGCACATCTGCGAAAGGCGTCCTCATTTCCTCCTCTGATACCAAAGAATCAGACCTGCGTCCTTGGCTTTCGTTAGGGTCTGTGGAGGATTCAAAGCCTCTTCCAAAAGCAGTGTCTTCGAAGCGTTCTGTGAACGTCTGCATCATATTTTGATGCAGCTCCAAGCCTTTCGCTTCCGCTTTCTTCTTTTCCGTCATAATGTGAATTCGCCGAACTTCATCATTAACTTCCTTTTTCGACCGAATGTTCGGGTCTTTGGGGCAGTCGGAAGGCCGGTGGCCGATTTCCTTGCAACTCTAAATAGAAGTCACAGAGCAGCGCATAGTGGCAATTGCCATTTTCTCATTGTCCTCTTTCGCCTTGATATCCACTTCGTCCTCTTCGTCCTCCTTGCTTTGGTGCTTGGACACAATGCAGCCTGCAGCATCTCTGCTGGTCTTGCCGCAGCACCACCACATCTCGTTCCCGTATTCGCTCTTGTGAGTGCGGCAGGACCAGTTGAAGTTTTCCGAGTCTTGGAAGATTTTCTGACATTTCATGCAGATTTTTTCCTCCAATTCTCCGTATTGCTTCCGCTTTAGTCGGTTTTGCTTCATCTTTTGTCGGAGTTTTTCGTGTTCGTCAATTAAGTCTTCGAACTGTTTCTGCAACTTGACGGTTTCCAACTTTTCAGCCTCCAGTTCTTCGCTGACTTTCTCACACTTGGCATTGAGCAGGGCAATTTGCTCCTTGGCTGCCGCAGCAATGCGGTCCCGGTCTTCCTTCGCTTCCCTCCTCAGCTCCGCCATTTCCGCGAAGTCGGTCCTTATTTGGTCCCGGTTGTATAGAGACTCGCCTACAGTTGTTAAAGTGCTGCTTAACTGGTTGGTTATGGAGTTGCAGACTTGGGCGATTATAGCGACTTCGGAGGATAGTTTGAGTTCTGTGCCTTGACGGTCTGAAACGTGCATAATAGCCTCATACAAGCCCTTTAACCGCTCCCCAATTATGTCGTTTTCCATCTTCAGCAGGGAGTTCCCATGTTCGAGTTCCGTTGCCTTGTTCTTCAGCTTGTCGTTCAACGCTTTTTCTTCATGCAGTATTGAAGCCAGCTGCTTCTTCTCCGTTTCGCACTGCATATACAGGGCTTTGTACTCTGCGAGCTGCGTGTAAGCGGCTGAGACCTTGAGTTCGAGTGACTGATGGAGTTGCTGCGAGTTGCTATAGTGACTGTTGATGAGCTGATAGTCACTTTTGGCCTTAATGCAGTCTCTCTGCAGGGCACTAAATTCAGACAATGCACTTTCCCTAGCCTGAATCGCATCTTGCAGTTTCTGCTTATAGCCCTGCACTTCCGCTCTCATTTCCGCCACCTGTCCGTTCAACTGCTCACTCAGCTTCAACTCTCCGTATACAGTCCCAGGCACTACTTCCAGTCTTTGTTTCTGGTTGAACACTCTGCGTCTCGTCTTGCTCGTTATAGATCGGGTGTCTTTTTCGAATAGAGGCAGGAGGTAGTCGGTAACCGCTCGAGCTGCTAATTCCGGAGTCATGTCAATGGCTGGACGGGAGGTGCGTCCGTGAAGGGAATCCAGCAAATGTCCAGGCCGGAGGAGACGTTTGGGAGAAACTAAGGCTTCGAGGTCACTTGCGGACTGCCAGTCTCTCCGGTGAAAAAAGTGTTTATCAGTGAGAGTGGACGAGGACGAGTCTTGCTTGGGCAGGAAGTCACTGCTGAGGGCAGACGGGGCTCTTTTCATTGAATAATGGCTAGCACTAGGTGGACAATTGAGAGCGGAGGACTGCCTCTCGCTCTGTCAGCTCTGTGAGTGCTTGGATTTGGTCGGAAAGGCCGAAGTCGTCGATATCTCTGCGGATTCGGCGTTCTTGGGCTTGCGTTTCTGCCAAGGCGGAAAGCAGTTCTTTCTGCATTTGGGTCTGGTAGAGGGCTTGGCTGGTGCTGGAGTCCACTTGAACAGGGGGGAAATCAGGTATTGGGCAGGGAGAAAAAGACTCAAAGCCGTGCTTTTGGCAGACTTCAGCCCTGGTAATCAGTGCTCTTCTGATATTCAGCCAAACTGCAGTCAAGCCTAAGGCTTCCCAGCGAGTGACATTGGCCGCCACTCCGCCCTGCTGGATTTCCCCAGCACCGGCGTGTGACTGCTTGAGACAGCACTTGAAGGAGTCCAGGGCTGAGGCGCAGTCACGCCCAGGACAGGCAGTGTGGTCCTGAGGACACTTTGCTTTGTAAAAGGCATATAGGGATAAGCAAGTTTCCTCCTCTGTCCCTACAGTCTCAGCCGGGGGAGTGGCCTGGAAGCGAAGCTGGAGCAGCCTTTGGGCAAGCACAGGTCGGCCCAGAGAGTCTAGGTGGACAGTACTTGCGCCCCGCAGGAAAAGCAGGCAAATCAGCAGCTGCATTGCTCAAATAAGTCTAACGGACATCTTCTTCACACCTTTTCCTTGGCCGCTTTCACTTCGGAAGTCTACCACTCATCCCTTTCATCACTGTTTAGAGACTTTTGCTATGGCTTTCAAAGGCTGTAATTCTGTCTTTGAGTGATCAAAAGCCTTTGTAGTTATTTCTACTGGAATCAGTCCTGTAACTAGGGCGACAGGCCCAGGCCTTGACATGCCTTCCCAATTTCAATTCACCCATTTTGACCCTACCATAGTCGCTAAGGCTAATGTCCTGCAGTAGAGATAGCGCTGCCTGGAATACAGACAGCACTTAGTGCCCTTCAGTATAGAGCTGAATTTCATTTAGAAGGCGTGAGTGCGTCCTCCTTCGTCGCCCTCCATCTTCACTTCTTCCTGTGAGGAAGAGTTGCAAACTGTGGGAGACAAGGATGTGCCGAGCAGTCCCTAGAGTCTGCGCGACATCTATATGCCCCAGGCGAGAGAAGGACTACAGCTATTCTAGCCATGGCTATCAACTCCTTTCCACCATTATTTCCGCTTGGATGTCCAACACAGGTTTCCAGGCCCAGCTGAGCGCCTGCTCCCTCCTTCTAGTCCTCATGTGTCCGTGCTCTGTTTTTTCCTTTCAAAGAGGCGGATATAATATATGGTTGACATGCATCGTCTCGAACAGTGCCGGGTCCCACGGAGCCTCTCAGATTTGGAGCTGCTCGAGACTGTGGGCGTTGGCACCTTCGGCCGCGTCCGTCTCTGCAGATTCAAAGATGACCCAGCTTCTATCCTTGCCATCAAAATGATGAAGAAGTCAGTCCTGGTCCGCTACCGCCAAGTCACTCATGTCAAGAACGAAAAAGCCATTTCGCAGTTGGTCTCAGGTCCCTTCATTGCAGAGACTTTGGCAGGGTTCCAGTCTGAAAAGTGGGTTTGCCTAGTGTCTGAATACGTGGCTGGAGGAGAGCTGTTTCGACGAATAAGAGCTGAAGGACGATTGACCAATCCCGCTGCGAGGTTTTACGCCGCAGAAGTGGCAGTCACCTTCGAATATCTCCATAGTCTCCAGGTGGTTTACAGAGACCTAAAGCCTGAAAACCTGCTAATCGACAGCAGTGGCCACCTCAAGTTCGTGGACTTCGGCTTCGCGAAGGTGGTGACGGATAAGACCTTCACTCTGTGTGGGACGCCGGAGTACCTGGCGCCTGAAGTGATCGAGCGCAAGGGACATTCGAAGTCTGTTGACTGGTGGACTTTGGGGGTACTTGTCTATGAAATGTTGGTTGGACACCCACCGTTCGAAGACCCAAACCCCTACCATCTGTACGAGAAAATCATACGAGGATCGTATGAGATTCCGTCCTATGTTGATTCAGCGGCTGCGGACCTGATTCGAGACCTACTCCATCCCGATTCAATGAAGCGTCTCGGGGGCAGCCAGGCCGAGGCGGGAGCCGTGCGCAACCACGCCTGGTTCCGAGGCCTTGACTTCGAGGAAATCCAGCAGAAAACCGTTCCTCCGCCCTGGCGACCTTCCCTCTCCTCCGAGAGAGACCTGTCCAACTACGAGAAGTTCCCAGACTCGGAGGAAGCATCGGACCTGCAGTGCCGCGGAGCTGACCCTTTTATAGACTTCTAAGCGTACCTTTTAGACTTTGAACCAGAGCTCTTGGTAGTTATATGAGCCAGCCGCTGGCGAGGTCTGCGAGACATACAGAGTTTTGGGACAGCAATACGCCTGAAAGTGTGGGTCCTGGGTCTTATGAGTGCCTTTCCTCCTCTCCACCTCGGCCTGCAGTGCGAGTTCCCGGCCCAATCAAGCCCAGACGCTTGTGGCCTTCCAGACCCGGTCCCGGCCCAGGCGCCTACACTTGGACTCAAGCCAACAAGACCAGCCACAGCGTCAAAGGGTCTAATTCCTTCGTGAGCGGTCGCTCCAGGATGGCACCGTTAGCCCCTGGAGTCACAACTGAGGCCTACCCCAGTTCTTTTCAGACTCCTGGACCAGGCTCCTATGACCTGCAGAGCACCAAGAGAGACATAACTAGGGGGAGAAGGAGACTGCCTGGGACTGTGAGGTCCACTCCTGCTTCAATACCTGCTGCTAAAGTCAGCAACTTGCAGGCGGAGCCGGCTTCCTACCACCCCTCCTGGGACCTGACCAAGCCGAAGGCTGGTAGCTCCTACTTCGCAGCTTCGAAGGACGTGAGGAGGCTTTGGGAACCCACCAACAGCCATGGCAACCACTACCCCAGTCCTAGCATCCCAGGTCCAGGCACTTATCACAAGGAAAAGACGCTCAAAGCAGCCAGAGGCAACGCTACTTTTCTGTCCCGAGTCCCTCTACTCCACGCCCAGAAGGAGAGGAATGAGTTGCCTGGACCAGGCACCTACGACCCTCCCCAGCACTCCGGAATCACCCACGAGCTAGTGAGCTTTGGCAGCAAAAGCGAACGAGGCGAAGTCTGGGCCTTTGACCTGGAGCTGCCCTACACTCGTCCTGAACGGGCGAAAGTGCCAGGCGTAGGCTCCTATGAAGCGCAATTGAGACCTCGAAGACAGCACAGTGAAGCGCCTTTCTCCGTCACTGAGACTAGGGACTGTCTGGCTGAGGTGAAGGAGGACTTGAGGCCGGGGCCTGGCAGCTATACGCCTGATTTCACACTTAGGCGGAAAAGCAACTCAAAGGCCAGACGACTGCAGGACCGGTTCAAAAACGGCCTCTTCGAGCCTAAGCCAGGCCCTCCGCCCGGCGCTTATTTCCAGCCCAAAGAGCCCTATCAAAGCAAAGTTTCAGACCCAAGCTTCAAAAGTGCTTCAGAGCGCTTCAAACTTGAAGAGCGAGATTTGTCCACCGACTTCCCTTCAGTAGGCGCCTACGACCTCAAGTCTGAATGGACGAGTCCTTTGCGCAAACGGCCGAATGTGAGTTTCGACTCCTCTGCAAGACGCTTCCGACCTGAAGAGCCCTTCCCCGGCACGCAGAAATCAGCCACTCCAGGGCCGGGCATGTACCAAAATGCAGAGACTGGCATGAAGCAGGCTGCAGTGGTGCTCCAGTCCAGACGCTTTGAAGAGCCCAAAGCAGCACGTGAGGCGGCCCCAGGACAGTACCACCTGGAGCAGTCGCTGGTCAAAAGGTCCTTCAACTTCACTATCCAGCCGCCCAAGGAAAAGCCGCGACTGTGGACTTTTGTGTAAACACACAGCTGCTAGCGGCAGTATTCTAGTGTACTTCCTCGTTCCTGTAGGCTTTCTACAGACTATGGGTGCACAAGATTGCAGTAGGCTTGTGTGTCTCTCCCAATCAACGTTACATAATGGAAGCCATAAAGTGCTGCTTCGCCTGTGCCAACTTTCTAGGCTGTCGCACAGCTGTCTCTCGAAGAATTGCCTTTTCCCCTCCCCGACCCTCCTCCTACACCATCATCCAGCGAGATGGCAAAACCCACTTAGTCCACGTAGACGACCGCGGGTCTCTTATCTTCCCGGTCGAAGTGCCCTGGCTGACTACTGTGCTGACAGTACTGGTAACTGCTAGAGGCAGTCGCATCCCTGTGCTGTATCTCCAACATGACGAGGCTGAGTTCACGATCATTTACTCACATGGGAACTCCACTGATATCGGCCAAGTGAGAGGGTCAGTGATTGACCTGAGTTTTCACTTGAAGGTGAATATACTGCTGTTTGAGTATACAGGCTATGGAGCGAGCAGTGGGAAGCCGTCTGAGGAGGACACGTATGCAGATATCAGGGCTGCACATGACTATGCGACCTTACAGCTAGGCATTCCCTGGAACAAAATCATCCTCTACGGACAGTCGCTAGGCAGTGGACCCGCTGTGGACCTGGCTTCAGAGAGAGCAGTTGCTGGATTGATTCTGCATAGTCCTTTCGCCTCGGGACTCAGTCTGTTTTCCGATGAACTGCAGGTGACTCCTACCTACGACCTGTACCGCAACTACGACAAACTGCGGTACATCAAAAGTCCGACCTTCATCATACACGGCTTGGACGACCGAGTAGTGCCGGTCAGACATGGGAAATGGCTGGAGAAAAGTCTGCACTTCCCCTGGCCAGCCTGGTGGGTGCCTGAAGCCGACCACAACAACATCGAAGTGAAGTTCCGACGGGAGTACTTCGAACACCTTAAAGACTTCGTGGCGGCTGTGGTGCGCATTCAGCGCTACTTCTCCTCTGAAAACGACATGTGGGACACTCTCTGTCCCTACTCTCGACAAATCCCAGTCCAGGAACTCCCTCAGTTCGTGATCGCCTGGCCTGACAGAGACGAACCAGTTCTGGAAGACTTGACCTCCTAAGGAAACAATTAGCTAGGGCGAGGGAACAGCACTCGCACTTCCAAGTCTACGTCCAGTCGCAGACTTCCAGGCCGCTCTAAGGTCGGGTTCACTCGCAAAGACCGTTGGTTCTCAGTCAGCAACAAGTCGAACAGGTCTGTTTCTGCAGGCAGACAGGCTTTCTTGTAGAAGAGAATGTAGACCCCGCCCTGGGCCATGGCTTGCTCAGATGTGCGTTCCTCTGTCCTTGCGTCGTTGACCTCGTACCAGTGGTCGTCGGGAGTTAGGATGTAGGCGTAGTAGTGGCCGGAGCGACTTGCATACCCATCATGCACCAACACTGCGTACAGCTGATAGAGTGTCTGGACTGTGTCTCCGTTCACTCCGACCACTGGCAGCTGGATTTCAGCTGGGTAGGTCATCTCTCGGTTGTCCTTCTTTCCATCGTTGGAAAAACGCTTTAGATGGAGAGTGAGGATCAGTGGAGCTTTCTTGACGGAAAGCTGCTTGGTGGAAGGAACTCTTTGGCGGCATCTTTCACAGAAGTAAAGTTCAGACTCACTGAGCGTTTCCTCACTGCAGAACCTGCGCAGACACGCCAATACGTCATTCGACGTAAGTTCCAGCGAAAGGTCTAGAAACTTGTCGAAAGTCTTGGAGTGGCTGTTGCAATGTAGACACTTGACTAGGCTCCGCAGCACTCCTCCAAAGGTCGTGGTCACGAATTCACGCTCGTGGATTTTGTCCATTAGGCAGCGGATGAACTCGTGGGCGTCTTCTTGCTGGCCTCGACGGAATTGCCGGCCGAAGAACTTCATGCGGCCGACGATTTCTTCGGGGACTGCTACGCCTGGGGGAGCTTCTGCTAGTCTCTGCAGTGCTGCTAGTGTGCAAAAGTCTTGGGAACAAACGTGACGGAAGTTCTGTATAGGCGGGGTGTAGATCAGACATTGCAACGAGGAGTTGATGAAGCAGGTGTTGCCCAGGTTCTTGAACCCCGCACCCACTCCTTTGATGTGTGTCCATATCAGCAACTTCTCCCATTTCCGCTGTTTCCTTCGTCTGAGCACTAACTTCGGTGCTGCAGAGACTCGCTCCTGCGAACTTGCCTGCTGGTCCATTACAGGAATTTATTATCAGCAGGGGTTATCGCGGCCGCGGCGTATTATCAAATTTGCCTAATGGCCACTTGGTGAAGGTCTGGGCAGCCCTCCAATCCCGGCAGTAGCCTCGTCTCAGCGGGCGTAGACGTCTGGGCACCTTCTCTACAAGTGGCAGTCTTAGGCCTTCCCTTGCCTGCGAGGCCGTACCCAGACGACGAGCGGGCGAAGGCGACTGGGGCAAGAAGACGTCCCTAGGCGGGGAGAAGTCCTTGAGGTCCGGAGGCCCTTCACTTATCCGTCTAAGCCTCGAGCCCCCACATCGTCTGCCTCCCTCCTTGCGGAAGTACCTGCCCTGGAAACCCGCCTGGGCCGCAGTCCCCCCCACTTCCCCCTGTGCATACAGGTTAAGTGTGAGTGCAAAGCAGCAAGGTCTGGTCTGAAGCCAGTCTTCGGTCTGGACTTGACTCTCCATACTATCTAGCGAAGGATTAGGTGCGTCCGAAGCGCCGGCCTCCCCGCTGTTTGCGGCCTCTGAAGCCGCCTCGCTGGAACTGCTTGGGGGCGGCTGCCTTCTTAGGCGTGGGCTGAGGCTTGCCGCCGGTTCGCTGCTTCTGAGGACCGGTCTGCTGGCGGTTCTTCGGCTTGCCTTGTTGAGGACGCTGGGTGGTGGGTTGGGTTGGTCCCTGTTTGGGCGCGTTGGCCTTCCGAACCTTGTTGAACTTCTTGAGCTTCTGCAGTTTCTGGCGTCTCTGATCGCTCTCCCGCGAGATGCCCTTGGACTTCTTGGCCACTTTCTGCTTCTTCAGCTGGTTTCTCCGCTCTTCCCGATCCTTGGAAATGATGTCGTCTGCGTGGTGCTTACCCAGGCTTGCATCGAGCTTATCCTTGAGCTTCATTATATACCACGCAATTAGGACCACGAATTTGCCCCAGACTCACAGAGCCGCCGACCTCGCCCGTCCTTGCAGGCGGTAATAGGGCCATTCTCACCATGCCTAAAGCTCACTTCCTGCGGCTTTTTGGACGCGGGGTCGCAAGCGCAGACCTAAAGAAAGGAAATTTCCGTCGCTCGCAGGCCGAATTAAGTCCCAAGAGACTAAACTTCTCTATTTGTAGGCTGCATTGCAGAGGTCAATCTCCCGCTTTGGCTTAATTCAAACCTTCCAGTCCCTCAACCCTTCTGCCTTGCATTCCGGGGGGTGTGGGCAATTCCCTACTTGCCCACTCTTCATGTCTTCTTCGTGCACTTCTGTGCAAGCGTGCAATTATTCTTAAAATTAAGCAGAAGACTCTGTTTCTGGACGTATTAAAGCCTAGTGGAAGCTCGAAACCTGTGAATTGAGGCGAATTCCCCTGCTTGGACTTGTCATGTGCTCCATATAGTGATGCAGGAAATCGGAAATGCACATTTGAAGCATGGAAATGAGAATCTGGAGGGATGTTCTGCAGGGACAACTATAGGAAAGGGTGAAAAGCAAGGTTAGTTGTGCACAACATATAGTAGGGAAGTGAAAACGACCTCCCATTCTATAGTCCATTTATTGGATCCCGCAGTATTTCACTATCAATATAACCAAAAGGTTTCTTTTCCCTGTATATTTCCTCTCTAAATCTGCCGATTTGTATATATCCGTGCACTAAATTCCCAGTTTTCTTCACTTCTCTTTCGAAACCTTTTGCATATGTTTGAGAGTTGCACTTGTTTAGTGGTTTGTAGCAGTAATTTCGACTGGGAAACGAGTGCAGAGGCACAAGGACTTGTAGCCAGGAGGTAAAGTGGCCGCGGCCATTGGAATATGTCGAATTACGACTATCGGCTGGACCCGCTGGTGCCCAAGCCGCAGATACTAGTGCCGCCCCCACCCCGCACCGAGAAGAAACCCACTGATGTGACTGACTTCCCGGCAGCCACAGTGACAGAGATCCCTGAGGAGTTCCACTACCCCGAAGGCAAGTACCGGCCTCCCTCGCTGCCCTACCGCAGCGGCTTCATCCCCTTCAACACCTACCTGGAAGCAGGCAAGCTCTACCGCTGGTGCTCCTGTGGCGCTACTTGGACTGAGCCCTTCTGTGACCACAAGTGTCATTTCAACATGATGCGGCTGCGTCCCATCGTCTTTAACGTGAACCAGAGCGGGTACTATAAGCTGTGTAACTGCAAGCAGTCGGCGAATGCTCCTTTCTGCAACAACACTCACAAGTTGCTCGCCCGCAACCACGCCACAACGCACTTCGGCCTGTGGCGCACAGTGGGCGGCTGGTCCGTCTTGGGCTTCTTTGGCGTCATCTGGTGGAACTACTACTCGTAGACCTAACTTAGTCGTCCACCTAGACTACGCAGAGCTGGACTGCGCAGAGAGACTTGGTTCTTGAACAGAGAGCCGCCGGCAAATACAGGCATATGGCCGAAAACACGCTTGCGGGACATACTGCTTAGTTGGCGCTTTTCGCCCTTCTGGTGCTGGTGGTCGAAGTCTTCTTCGTCAAAGATGGAGATTTTGAGCAGCTGCTCCAGCACGTTTTCCAGAGTTATGATGCCTAGCACCTTCTGAGGGAACGGCTTCGCATACTCCACTGGCTTCTTGAACTCCTCGGGCTGTCTAGCACTTACGTTCTCTACCACGATCGCCATGTGACTGCGACCGTGCTCGAAAATGTCCAAAAGGTTGAGCAAGCTTTCGGAAGGCGAAGTGACTACGGGCTGGCGCAGGTCAATTTGCGAGTTTTCCAAATTCAAGCTTTCATTCGCGTTGATCGCCAGCAGTCTTTTCACGAGCAAAATGCCCACAAAGCAGTCCGTATCCGTATCATGATACACAGGCACTCGACTGAACCCTTTCCTGCGTATCTCCAGCAGTGTGTTGTTATTGAGGACAGTTTTGGAGCTAATGCTAAACACCCGCTCCACAGGGATCATGTGAGTAGCGACAGTTTCCCGCTTGCTTTGGATGGCTGCGTGGATCATTCTGACCTGCTGTTCATTGAGGGAGTCTTCGTGACTGGACGAAGAGACGTGGGGCTCCGGGTTGATGAGTTGCTCTGTGCCTTCGCCTTCTTCCTCGATGAAGAACCGATCCAGCATGAGAGATATGGGGTAGGACACAGGCAGAGAGAGGCAGATTACCAGGCGGACCAGAGGCACGCACCGACTTGCGATTTTAAGCTGGTCAGGTCCTGTGCACAGTGCTTGCGGCAGCACTTCTCCAAATATCAGAATGAGGGTAACAGATATAGTCACTGCAATGACGTCGCTGAAAAGCTGGTGAAGCATGATGGGCAGCGTCTCTGCAGCGAATGTATTGCCTACGAGCAAGGATACAAGTAGCAAGTGGTGGCGGTTTATCACGGGCAGCACCCGCTCTGCCATCTCACGCTCTTCCACAGAGCCAATGGCTAGCTTCATTTCTAGCTCGAGCTCGTCTAGCGACATCATGCCCACAGTGAGGCCAGCCATCAGTCCCCCGAACACTGTCAAAGCCGCTGCTATGCCCCCATACAGCAGGAAATCCTGAAAAGGAAGGTCGTGAATCCACTCGCCTTTGTCTTCCTCCGCCAAAGCCAGATGAATGCTCAGAAGTACAGCCACATATTTCATTGCTAACTCCCCTGATCCCTTCACCTAGACTAAAAGTCCGCCGCACCATTGACTTTGCAATATGTTCCAGAGCGCTGGCGGCCTGCAGTCTCTGCTGAAGGAAGGCTCCCGCCACTACTCCGGCCTAGAAGAGGCCATGCTCAAGAACATCGACGCCTGCAAGCAGCTCTCCACCATCACCCGCACTTCCCTAGGACCCCACGGCATGAACAAGATGGTCATCAATGCGCACGAGAAACTCTTCGTGACTAGTGATGCTGCCACTATCCTCAAGGAACTGGAGGTGGTGCACCCTGCGGCCAAGCTGCTGGTGCTTGCTGCGAAGATGCAGGAAAGTGAGGTCGGAGATGGGACGAATTTAGTCGTGGTGCTGGCTGGAGAGCTGCTCAAGTTGGCGGAGGAGTTGGTGCAGACTGGGCTACACCCCAGCGATATCCTCTCAGGGTATGAAAAAGCAGCCAAGAAAGCCGAGGCCAGTTTGCCCGATTTGACCATCTACACAGTGGCTGACACCCACGACAAGGCGGAAGTAACGAAGGTACTCACTCCTGTGCTCGCCAGCAAGATCTACGGCTACGAATCCCACCTGGCTTCAGTAGTCACGGAAGCCTGCCTCGCTGTCACGGAAAACGCCTGTCCTTTCGATCTGGACAACGTGCGAGTGGCGAAGCTACTAGGCGGAAGTCTGCCTCAGTCTAGTGTGGTCAGAGGGCTGGTTTTGACCCGAGGAGCGGAAGGTATGGTCACTCGAGCTATCAACTGCAAAGTCGCAGTTTTCAACAACCCCTTAGACCCGCAGTACTCAGACACCAAAGGAACTGTGCTGATCACAAAGGCCGAACAACTGACTTCCTACAACAAATCAGAGGAAGATGTGGCAAAAAGACTAATAGATGAGCTAGTGGAGGCTGGTGTAAAGGTGGTCATTGCTGGTGCGTCTGTATCTGAAATGTGCATGCACTTCCTCGAGCTTAGCCAAATCATGGTAGTCAAGGTGCCGTCCAAGTTCGAACTGCGCAGAGTGTGCAAAGCCTTGAAAGCTGTTCCTTTGGTCCGCCTAGGCGCTCCCACTGCCGAGGAAATGGGACTTGCTGATGAAATCAGCGTGCAAGAAATCGCTTCCCATAAGGTGGTTATCCTCCGCAGAGACACAGAGGCTTCGAAAGTAGCAACAATTGTGCTGCGGGCGAGTACCCAGAATCTACTGGATGACGCGGAAAGAGCGGCTGACGACGCTATCAATGCCTTTCGAATGATGAAGCGGGACGGCCGCTATGTCGTAGGAGCCGGAGGCTCGGAAGCGATGTTGGCGAGAACTATAAGGGAGTATGGTAGCACTGAGCCTGGCTTAGACCAGTACGCAATTATGAAATTCGCTCAAGCGCTGGAAGTGGTTCCCAAGACTTTGGCAGAAAACGCAGGCCTGAATGCGAATGACCTGCTAGCTCGGCTGTACGCTGAGAACTCCGCAAGCAGTGGAATTGACATCGAAGAGGGCACTGTGAAGGATATGAAGGGACTGGTGATGGACCACTTGGAGTCTAAGGTCTGGGCACTGCGTTTAGCCAGTGAAGCTGCATTAACGGTACTTAAAGTGGACCAAATAATCATGGCCAAGCCTTCTGGAGGCCCCAAGCCTCCTGAGCAGAAGCCCCAAGAAGACGACTAGCTGCTAGCTAACCTACCCCACAGTTAGGCCAGAGTGCAGAGTTTGCCTTATTACCTACTTCCTTACAGCTCCTCCACTTCATTAATTCTCATCATAGGCGTAACTCTTCTACCACGGTTGTCCTCTCTTGACTGGTTCCTAGTGGTTTGTCCAGTCCTAAGCCCTTCCTTTTCCCGGTCTGACAGTGCAGTGGACACCTGCGCTTGAGACTGAATTTCCACTTTGCGGCAGAACTGGGGGTTGGGCAAGTCGTCTACGAGTGATGTGAGGTTAAGACGGATGTAGGAGCGGGGAGGACATAGCATATGTGCGCAGTTAGTGAGGGAGTCGCCTAGATCGTGTGGGTTTTCCTTGATATGGGCGCGCTTCCGCTTGATACGCTCGTAGGTGGTTGCATTGTGAATTGAAGAGTATACGTGGTTGAAAAGCAACACAGCCAAGAACACAAAGGCCTGTCTAGCACTTACAGCTAGGGAAATGACTCCAACGATGATTTCCGGAATATGTTTCTTTACGAGCTCTATTGCGTCCGACTCGTCCTTTAGCTCTAACAGCATCAGCCCCAAGCTAACCCCTGTGAAATACCCGGTAGTAAAGCTAATGCTCACCACAAAGGCGAAAAACCTCGCATAGTTCCTTTTCCCCACGCAGTTCCCCAGCCACGGACAGTGATGGTCGAAGCGCTCCACACACATATCACACTTGGGACAGTGAGAAGCTCGGGGCGGTCTGAAGATATGGCAAGTTCTGCAGTACTTCACACTCACCACAGCTCCGCTGATGCCCATTTCTCGCCGGGTTACTTCGGGAATGGGCGCAGAGCCGAGACTACCTTCACTGCCTGACCCTGTAGAGACTAGTTCCGGGGCCCGAGGGATGTAGCCTGGGTTGGAAGTGGCGACCAGCACTAGCAAAACGCTAGTCAACACCTGCATCACTCCTCCCAGCAGCAGGATCACAGGCAGGTCGTAGTCAGTCCAGAAGGCCCAGCCTGGGTAGTAGAGGAAGGCTGTGCCCACGACATTCAGACACACTAAACTGGCGCCAGCATCATAGAAGTCCGGCCTGAGTGGCTCTTACCCAAGCATGACCCGGCCTTGCAGACAAAACTTGTTCTTTCCCGGCCATAAAATCCACTTCCGCAAAGAAGAATTCATTGTATTACAGAAAGGAAAAGCGAAAAGTAGCACCAACACGTCCGTCTCGTCGCAGTACCAATATCTGACCTGGGAGAAAGCCACACACTGCTTAAATTGGCCCATTTCGCACTGGCTCAGGCTGGATATTGCTACACGAGGATTAACTACAGTATGCGCAATATCGGATTCTTGCCATATGCTTTAAAGTACTGTAAATCGTAACAAGCGCCTGAGCGGTTCTATCTAGTCACTGCTAATGAGAGGGCCACAGGGGACTGGGTTTTCCCTTCCACCATTATATTCAAATGCTCAGCCGCAAGTCTCCACGCACTCCCGCGTTTGGTAGGGCCGTAGCTGCGGACCCCAGCCGCGCCGCCAGTGCCCCCAAGCATCGCGGGCCACTGCGCAAACGTCTGGACGCTCGCACGCCCACGCCTTTGCGTCCTTGCAAAGACACAGGGCCTGGGGAAATCAGGAGGCCGCCGAGACCTATGTCGAAGCCAGTGCTGCCGCCTCGTGATCGCAGTGACTTGCTGGACGTGTCGATTCCCAGTGTATCCACTGCGGAGTCCTTCCAAGGCGAGGTGAGTCGGTGCAAGGCGGTGAGGACGCCTTCGCCCGCTCCAGTCCGCTCACACATCCAGCAGATTTCCAAGCAGTTTCAACTTGACAAAGCAGCCCTGGCTCGAAGTGTCAGCAAGCGCTCGGAAACCCACTCCTCAGGACCGAGTCTCGACCTGAGTGCTCTATCTAGCGGTGGCTCTCGCCGTGCTTTCAGTATTTGCTGGGAGTCTAGGTAATTAATGTAAGGCCTACTATAAAAATGCGGACCGGCAAAGCACTGCGCTGCTTCTCAGAAGCCCTGGTGCCAGCGAAAGGCCTGAAGTACCAAATACTGGGCAGCGAGACTCATGTGCTGCAGTTGGATTTGAGACAAGGACAGGGAGTTTCCGCAGACCCAGGTGCGCTGGTGATGATGGAAAAAGACATTGAAATGGCCACTGGGGCGAGAGGAGGACTGAAGGCAAGCCTGAGCAGGGTGTTTTCAGGGGCGGGCTTGATGCTCAGTTCCTTCAAAAACCAGGGAGAAGCAGTGGCGAGGGTTCTGCTGGGCCCTAGCTTCTACTCCAAAGTGATTCCCTATGAACTGGTCTCTGGGAAGCAGTTGTTGTGTCAGCGACACACATTCCTATGTGGGGAAGAGGTAACTGGTAGTCAGGATGTGAAGATTGAGTCGCAGCGAGTAGGGCTGCTATCAGGTCTGTTGGGAGGTGGGGGCATAGTACACCAGAGACTATCAGGCCCCGGGGTCGTCTTCCTGAAGGGCTCTGGACCTATTGTAACTCAGGAATTGCAAGCTGAGGAGTCTATTACCCTGCATCCTGAGAACTGGGTCGCCTACGAGCCATCAGTCACTTTCACCCTTCAAAGAATCAAGGGGACGAAGAATATGCTGTGGGGAGAAGGACTGTTTCTAGTCACTATGAAGGGGCCTGGGAAAGTGCTGCTTCAAATGATGCCCGCTATGAAATTTGTGAGTGCCTTTTCCGAACGTGCAGGCAGCAATACACCTACAAGCAGTGCTGCGAAAGAACAGACAGGAACGGGAGCTGCTGTGGGCACAGCTGCAGGAGTCCTCGGCTCGAAGTCCTTACCAGACGCTTCCCAAGTGGGGCAATCCATCAAATCCGCTAGTGGAATGACGGGCGCTGCCATGGCAGCAGGGACTTTCCGTGGCAGAGAAGGGCATGAGCCGGTTGCAGACCATTCCGGCCAGGAAGGGGTCAAAGAAGCAAGCGACCCTAATAACGATGATGACTTCATGGGAGGAGACGACGGTCCTGGAGATGCAGGTGTGGACGACAGTAAGGACTAGACAGTGGGTCCAAGTGAGTAATCAAGTTTTCTTGGTAGTTAAGTCTTGGAGTAGCGCATAGTGGGTGTTTCTAGATCAGGGGTTAGGCCTCGGAAGTAGGACATAGCACTGCGGAGGAAAGCCAAAGGGATGGATATAATATGGCGGTGATGAGGTTTATCCCTGGCAGACTAGCGATGAAAAACAAAGCCTGAGCCTCGATAGTGCATATAGAAACACGTAAAGACACCTAGCGGGCTCCCTAGACCACACTCTGGGCTTTGGAGGCTTGGAAAGGATATATGTCTGAGTACCAGTGTGTGTGAAGAGCTTATTCCTGTTCTGCAGGGCAGGAAGCACTGAATTCGTCTATGAAATCCTACTTCGCTCTGTGCAGACTCAATGTTAGTCCAGCAAACGCATCTATCGAAATGACTGTTCGCTTTGCTTCTATATGAGGACCTCTACTGCCTATCTTTCCTGGAGTACTGTCAGTGGTTCTCTATGCATGCAGGAGAGCGAAGAAGAAACACTGGCTGTACGGGTTAATGAGACTGAATTACGATATAAAAGTGTTGAAGAAGGACGGAAACTGGTGCCTGTGTGCCAGTTTGCATGGCTAATGGGCATTACGAAGACGGGCGAGCATACCTCTACGATACAAAGCAGATACTACAATACGCAGAAACCCATCTGAACTGAGCAGGGGTCAGATGCTCCCGCTATATCCTGAAATAGACGTGTGCTCGATGCTGAATGCAAATGCTCAATTAAAATCCGGAGTCTGAGTGCACTACTGAGCTAGTCGAAAGTTCAAAGTCCAGAGGTATGGGAGGAAATGCTGAGAAGGATTGCTCGATAAATGCTGCGACCTTAGAAGGCAAAGACAAAGCTTTGGCAGGGAAATCCACGAGACAAGAAACCGAAGAAAGTGAATTCGCACTTCAGTCCGATCGAACCTATGAGCGAATTCCAGCTCCAGCCTCTGCCCTGAAGTCCTCCAAACCACAGCTAACTGCGAGACTTTCCTGTCCTTGCTAGAAGGACTAAGGCCTAGTAGCTGCCTACCTGTTTAATCTGTGGCTTACAAGTAGCCATAATGTTCCGGGTCTTGAGCCGACTTCGCGTCCGAAGCTTCGCTAGCAAGGACATCAAGTTCGGCCGAGACGCCAGGAACCTTATGCTGGAGGGCTGCAACAAGCTTGCTGATGCAGTGCAAGTGACATTGGGTCCTCGTGGAAGGAACGTGGTCATTGACCGTCAGTACGGCGGCCCGAAGATCACGAAGGACGGAGTGACTGTGGCGAGGGAAATCGACCTTCCGGACCGCGGAGAGAACATTGGTGCTCAGTTGGTGAAGGGCGTGGCTCAGAAGACTAATGACATTGCGGGAGATGGCACCACTACTGCCACTGTCCTGGCCAGAGCTATCTTCAGGGAGGGGGCGAAGTCGGTGGCAGCAGGAGTAGGCGCAGTGGGCATCCGCAAAGGGATCATGAAGGCTGTGGAGACAGTCGTTGCGGATCTCAAGCGGCGGTCCATTCCTATTTCCGACCGCAACAGCATCAAAAACGTAGCGACCATTTCTGCGAACGGAGACACAGCCATCGGCGAACTGATCGCTGCGGCTTTCGAAAAAGTGGGGAAAGACGGCACTATCACTATCCAAGACGGCAAAACCACTCAAAATGAACTCGAAGTCGTGGAGGGAATGAGCTTCGACCGCGGATACATCTCTCCCTACTTCGTCACTGACACTAAGCTGCAGCGCTGCGAACTCGAAAACCCGCTCATTCTCTTAGCTGAGAAGAAGATCTCCACCATTCAGTCCATCTTGCACCTACTGGAACATGCGATGAAGGGAAGCCGATCCGTCCTGATCATCGCTGAAGACGTAGACAGTGAAGCTTTGGCGACCTTGGTGGTGAACAAACTGAGAGGCGGGCTGAAGATTTGCGCAGTGAAATCGCCAGGATTCGGGGACAATCGCAAGAACCTGATGCTGGACATTGCGACTTTAGTGGGCGGAGAACTGGTGTCTGAGGAGGTCGGCATGACTATGGAGAAGACGGAAGTCTCAGTGCTGGGCACAGCTGGGAAAGTCATCATTACCAAGGACGACACTATGTTGCTGGATGGCGCGGGAGACCGAGCTCTGATAAAGGAGAGGATCGAGCAGATTCGCCAGGCAATTGAAAGCACGAAGTCGGAGTATGACAAGGAGAAGCTGCAGGAGCGTCTGGCCAAGCTCGTAGGCGGCGTAGGCGTGATCAAGGTGGGAGGCGCCTCTGAGGTGGAAGTGTCGGAAGTGAAGGACAGAGTCACTGACGCCCTTAATGCCACCAAGGCGGCTATCCAGGAAGGCATTGTGGTGGGTGGGGGAGCTGCCCTGCTATACGCCTCGTCCAAGCTCAAGGAGCTCAAGAAGACATCTGGGCCAGATGAACAGATAGGAATCAAGACTGTGGAAAGTGCCTGTCTCGAGCCGATTCGGATAATTGTGGAGAACTCAGGCCGCGACGGCAGCACAGTGATCGAGAAACTGCAAGAAATGAAGGACGAAAGCATGGGTTACGATGCCTTCCACCACGAGTATGTGAACATGGTGCAGGCTGGCATTGTGGACCCCACCAAGGTGGTGCGCATCGCCCTAGAGGATGCAGCAAGTGTGGCGGCACTGATGACCACTACAGAAGCGATGATCATCGACTTGCCGGAGCCCAATAAGCCTGCAGTACCGGGTGGCGGAGGCATGTACTAGAGCTAAGCCGTTCTCACCCATATTGGTTGGCTGTAATATGACTGGAGTGACGAGCAAGAAGCGACTAGGTGCAGTCACCACCTCGAGACAGGCAAAACTGCGAAAGATCCATAGGGCCATTTCTCGCTTCATCTCCAGAACAGAGCAACTTGTAAAAAGCGTCGATCCTGGAGCACACTTCTTTCTTCCTCCAGTAGCGCAGCGCCACTCCGTCCCTCCGCCTACTGACAGTTCCTCCGCAATCGCCACCCCGCTGTTCAAAGGTACTTGAGAACTAGAGATATCGCTGGCAGACGTGCCCAGGGACGGCGAGGCGGAGGACACCAGTGACGAGTCCTTCGAAGCCCTCCACTGCTCCTGTGAGAAAATAGAGACACTGATGGGTGAGCACATCGCAGTGCGCAGAGTCAAGGTGAGGAGTCATGAGGGAGTGCAGCGGGACAACCAGCAGTGCAACTTCCGAGTGTTGGCTCAGTTCCTCAGCCCTGCGGTGCTTAGTGAGTATGTTCGCGAAGGGATAGACGCGTTGCCTTGGCCTGAGACTTGTCCGGGCCCTGATCTAAAGGTTACCTTCTAACGTAGACTCGATAGCTTGTGTTGGGACTGGTGGGCAGGGGAGTAGCGACTCCCACAGAGAGAACGGAGTTGGTCAGACAGCCAAAGAGCGAGTGATATTTATATATAAAGGTTTGACTGGGGTCGCTCAGGTGGCGGTGGGCAGGATGGATGCAGGCAAGTACTGGAATCAGCAGGACAGTGCTTATCCTTTCAGTCTACGGGCCAGTAACTCTCAGTTTTCGCATAAAAACGACTTGTTGTTTTCTTTCACCACCATACGAAGTAGCCCTTCCAAAGCCAGCCTAGCCCCGTTCATATGGGCAATCGATGAGTCCGCCAGTCGTCTATCTTGCCTACTTCCCCTTCAAACCCTCCCCCACATCTAGGTGAAATAATCCATAACCGGCAATGACGTCCTCACAGCCCCAGCCCGAAGGCCAGATATCGCGACTGGCGATAACAGGGTCCCGCCTTTGCCTAGTGGGCGGCTCCCCTGTGGTAGTGTACAGCTTGCTGGTCTCAGGCTATTCCCGTGCCCTGCATCCTGTCTCCTTCTTTGAGGACAGGACTTTGAAGTTCAATCCGTCTCCTTCCTTCGTTGTCTATAGGAGGTACCGTGACCTGAGGAAGCTGCATGACGCTGTGGCGAAGGAAATGCAGGGAAATGTGCTTCCACCCTTTCCCGCTAAGAAATGGCTGGGAAATAAAACCAAGTCGTTTGTCCAGAAACGGACTGCGGACCTAAAGACTTATTTTAAACGGCTAATGCTTGTGAAGGGAATTGGCCACTGCATGGCCCTTCGCCCTCTCCTAACACCACACCATTCCATCCCTCTCACCATAGTCTCCGCCAAAGCATCTGCCAAGGCTGACCTTATCCGCACTTGTCTAAGCTTTGTTCCAGCGGGCGCAGTGCCGCCACCTGAGTACGACGCCTTCCTATCGCTCCGGGTCAAGCACCATAGTGAGCAGCTCCTGCCAGTGGATATGATAATTGAGGGGAAGCTGCTCAGAGTGGTGCCTACACTGCTCCCCAGTGTGCCTGAGGGCATTTCCGAGTGCTGTGCTTCCTGCTACAACGGAGATTTCCTAATGAGAGTGGAGGGTGTGACTCTCAGGAAGGACTCAGGAGTGGCTTTGGACTCCAACACCAAGTCTGCCCCAGGGTCCCAGTTCGGCAGTTTCGCTAGCACTAGTGACCTCCCTGAAGCTAGTTTCCGCGTCTTTCGCCACTTCCTCAAGTCTCTAGTTAGTTAATGTACCCAGGAGTCCATTTCAGTACAGCACTCCCTCCTCCCTAATGTCTAGTCCAGCTACTAGTAGTTACTGGAGGAAAGGACCTCCAGCCTCACCAGCATTCATTACTACGAGAAGAATGTAGCCTTGTACTGTGAGCCAGTAAGTCAGCACAGCTAGGCGACTCACGGGGTTTTCACGCACATGGTCAAGTCCCCAGCGCAGACAGCCGTCCACTGCTTCACAGGACCTTCGCAGCCACTTTCTGCTCCTTATCAGTCGCAAACCCGAAATAGAGTCCGCCTTTTCCTTCTCCTGTGTCACTTGCTGCAGTTCCAGGTTCTCCTTCGCCTGGCGGTCCAGCTTCAAAGCCAGCATTGTCTTTTCACTCAGCAGCGCGTCAATAATCCGTTGTTTCGCCTGCAAATGGTCAGTGAGCGCCTCAATGTTCCTCGCCTCTGTGAGAGATTCGTCACTGCTTCGAGAGGAAAGTTGAACTTTTAGCTGGTTCACAATTGCACTATATTGTATCATTTCCTGGGAGTGGGATTTCTCCAGGGCTTCTAACTTGCTCAGAGTTTCGGTGAGTTGGCTGCGGAGGTTCTCCCGGTCTGAGGCGATTTCAGTGTTTTTGTTGATTTGAAGCCTAAAATAAGGGTTACTCGAAGAGGACTCGCAGTTGACAGGCGGCTTCCGCTGAATCGCCTTCGCTTAGTGCACTTTCAGAGGACTCAAAAATGGCCTGCAGCCTTTCCGCCCTGCCCAAAGCCCACTCAGAGGTGATTTTCAGGTCTTCCAATTCTTTCCTCAGCGCTTCGTTTTCTCTCATAACAGCACTGACCCTCATCTCCGCCTGCTCCAGCAGTTGCCCCAGTCTAGCAACTTCCTCTGCACAGGCTGCGTCCTTCGCCTGGGTGCTACTTACAACCAATTGCTGCTCTGCGTAGTTCCTGGAAGTCCTCAGGTCGCTTCGGAGTTGCACGACTTGCTCCTGCAGACTTTGAGTTTCCTTAGCTGCCTTCTCCAGGTCAGAACTGGGTGGAGTGTTTCTGGGAGCGGAAATAGGGTCCAATTGCTCCAGCTTGTCCTCGACCCACCTGAAAAGACTCATTGCGATATATAAAGTCTACGATTATCACCCGAGAGGGTACCCTGGAATGCCCTTCGCCTTCAGAAAATCCTTCTTGGCACATCGCACCAATGCCACGATTAGCTTGAGCAGTAACATTGTGAGGCCCACTGGAGGCCCCATTGCCACGATGAACAGCACCACTGCCACTACGATTGGGCTCAGACACAGACCCAGCGGGAGGCTGGCGAGCAGGAGGAAAAACACCATGAAGCAGCTGCCGTCACATCCGCACTTTTCATAGCAAATGAGGAGAAAGGCGATACCGCTGAGTGGTAGTGCGAAGGCAAAGCCTAGAGGAGTGAGTAGGAGGGACGTGAGAGTCACCAGTAGGAAGACGGACAGGCGGAAACCGCGGTTGACGCTGGTATCCAGGAGGAAGGACTTGATAGAGTTGAGCACCGCAAAGACAAAGATGAGCAGGAATAGGAGCGGAAGGAAGAGAACTAAGAAGCAGCGAAGCCAGGGTTGGTTGGCCCAGTGCGGGTTGAGCACAGGACAGGGGTAGTGGCCATTGTAGGGCGCGCCACAGGCCCAGCACCACTCATAGGAGCAGCGCACACAGGTCATGTGCGGACAGCCCATGTTCTTTTCCACTCGCATCCGACACTGCGGGCAGAACTTCACTCTCGCCCCACGTGCCCATTTCTCGAATTGGTGGTCGATTTCCGCGGAACACTTCGCCCTGCCGTGCCATGTGGAAAGACAGTAGCGACAGAACTGAAATTCACATTGGTTGCAGATAAGTTTCCGCTTCAATCCTCGGCAGTAGTCATAGCCCGTACATGCAGGTCGTGGACACCACCGTAAGTCTGGGTCAGCTTCCAGCTCCGATTCCTGCTTAAATCTGCAATATTTGGCGTACTTCTCCTCTCCCAACCTATGTCTCAGCTCGACTTCAGTGAAGCGGGTCATGCAGTTGAAGGCGGGACATGTGAGGTTCCGGACCTCCCTGGCGGACACTTTGGAGTCGAGGTAGTCGTGAATGCACTGGGAGCAGAAAGTGTGGCTGCAGGGCTGGAGCTGGTTCTGAGTCAGGAGAGTCAGCTGCTGCAGACAAACGAGGCAAGTCGAGGGCAACACTATGTCTGTTTCCTGCGTCAGCTTCAAACGTCCGTCTCGGTCCGAAGAAGGCCCATAGACGATTTCCATTTCTGTCAATTATGAAGAATAAAGCTGCAGAAGAGTGGCATTTTCCAGCCTGACAGCAAGAAAACAGCAGCTGTACGCTTTTCCAAGACAATAGGCTCTGTCACAGGTGTGACTCCCTGCTTCGTAAACCCATATTACTAGGTCAGTGCCAGACCTTTCTTCATTAGGGCGGATTGTGCGGGTAAAGGCTGCTGGGCTTTGCCATTACTTAGCAATGCGGAAGCGTGAAAGTCGCCATGCACACAGAAGCAACTCTTCGCACCACGCCCAGAAAGACAGCAAGCGACTGATCTACGACTCTAAGCGCAGCCATCGTAAGCGCTCCCGCTCACACAGTTCTGACTCCAGACACCGCTCTCCCTCTTTCTCCCTGCTCCGGAACTTGAGCCAGGGCGCGACCTTCGAAGACCTGGCCAAGACCCATCCTCGTGAAATTGGAGAGATCCGCCTAGGCCTCCGCAGCAGCCGCGCCCCTGACCCTTACCACATCTCCTACACGCCCGTCCTTGTCACTGCTTGTGACCTGCCCAGTTCCATTGACTCCTCTCAGAAAGTCCGCTTCGACTTGCAATTCGATGTGCAGGCTTGGCACAGGGCTAAGGAGGCCAGAAAGCAGGCGGAGCAGTTGGAAGTGGAGGCAGGGGTGAGGCTGGAGGCAGTGCAGCAGCAACTCAGAAGCTATTTGGATAGGTAATAATGGGCGGCTGCTGCGAAACAGAAAGAAGCAAAGTTCCCACAGAAACCAAGGCAGAAGCGACGTCCAGAGACCCAGCAAATGAGCCAATCCCCCAAGCCAAAGCACCCCTGGCCAAAACCAAGCTCACCCTCGCCGTCGAAAAGCAAACCCAACTGACTCTGCCCTTTACCAGAGACACTCCCAACAGCACGACTACGCCCGCTAACAAGCGCTCTGCAAGTGGCCTGTCACGCCCTGCTGATGTACTGGTGACGGGGGAACTCACTACTCCGATTCACCGCAGCAATCTGCCGCTGCTCGAACAGTACACTCTCGTCAGAAAGGTGCAGAGCAGGCGACTGTGCTCCATTTACCTAATGATACCTAAACATACTGAACAGCAAGTGCTTATTAAGAGGCTGGAAACTGGTAATAGAGTAATGAGGGAAGCTGCGAAGGTGGCGGCCAAGAAGGAGATGGAGGTGCTGAGTAAACTTGACCATCCGAACGTGCTGAAAGTGGTGGAACTGTACCAGGACGGTAGCGCTTTCTACACAGTTTCAGAGACTTTGCAGAGCGGCAATGTACTGGACGCCGATGGTGTGGCCAATATGTCCGAGTGGCAGCAAGCGAAAGTGCTGTACCAGTTGCTTTCCGCCCTCCAGCACTGCCACTCCAAGGGCATTTTCCACCTCAACTTGCGTCTGGACAACGTCCTCATCCTGTCCTCCGGCCCCAAAGACGTGCTAATCAAGCTCATTGGCTTCGGCTCGCCTCCTCCCAACGCAGACAGTGTGTCCAAGTCCACTCTGTACGCAGCTCCCGAAGTGCTGGACAGGTCAGAAGTCACAGAAAAGGCAGATGTGTGGAGCTGTGGAGTGCTGTTGGTGCAGCTGCTCACTGGAAAGCTGCTCTTTGCCAATGCTAGTGAGATCATGCAGACTAGTGTTGACTATCGGAGTGCTACGTGGGAAAAGCTGAGCATGCATTCATGTATTTTAGCGAAGAAAATGCTGGAAAGGCATGCAACCAGCAGGCCCACTGCTGCGGAGTGTCTGCAAGACCCTTGGCTGCAGACATACACCAGTCAGCCCAACACTGGCAAAGGCGTCCATTGCTCGCTGCAGAGAATGCGCATCTTCCACTCCCTGGACCCACTGCAGTTGGCAGCTGTCAACTTCGTGTCGAACTTCGTGACCTCTGTGGACCAAGTGCTCGCCAGTATCGCGCAGTTCAAAGCGATGGACAAGGATGGGGACGGACAACTGAGCAAGGAAGAACTCATTGAGGCGTATTCCAAGCAAATGGAGTCGGGCCAGGCCACCCGCATAGTGGAGCGAGTGATGGAAGCCGTGGACACAAACCACAGTGGGCAAGTGGACTACACGGAGTTCCTCACAGCCATGGCAGACCCCAGAGTGCTGTTCACTAAGGAGAACCTAGCGCCTGTCTTTGCTGCACTCAGTAGCGGCGATAACTCGCGGATTCGCTTCAAAGACCTGCAGGCAAGGATCAAGGGCAAGGATGAGGAGACGACTTCACTGATGTGGGAGAATTTTTGTGAAGACAATGGACTTAGCAGTGAAAAACTGCTTCGATTTGATGATTTCGTCAAACTGATGCAGAAAATTGGGAACATTTCTCAAGATTAAATCTAGAGCTGCTCCCTTTTAGCCATTTCACTAAATGGGATTCGATTAAAACGCGAATTTCAGCGTCTCATACAATTCCAACTTTCTAGATTTCCGTTTTCTCTAAAAGCCAAATGGGAAATTGTTGTGAAACTGAACGGGAGTCAACTCCCAAGCCTGAGCCGCCCTCTTCCACCGCTACCAAGCCCTCCACCCTCAACATTCCCTTCTCTAACCACGTCTCTGCCGATGCTCCTTCCCCTGCATTACCCCGCAGAAGCAACAAAGGACAAAGCCCTGTGCTCGCTCAGTTCAGCGGGCAGGCCACTGCCCTGCCAACCAGCACTGCACAGGCAGAAACGGGCTTCCAGAAAGCCACTGTAGGCCGGAGAATGCTGAAGCTGAGAACTGTGTTCTCTGTGCATTTCGAGGTGGTCAGAGAGCTGCACAGGGACCAGTTTTGTGTCGTTCGCTTGATGGAGCAGAAGCTAACGCATAGACAAGCGGTGATCAAGAAGGTGGACACGCGAGGCAATGAGTCAGCAGGCGCCATAGTCAACCAGGAACTGGCTGTTGACAGTCGTTTGGACCACCCTAATGTGCTGAAGACAGTTGAAGTGTACTACGATGGAAGAGCGATTTATATGATTTCAGAGATGCTGCTGAGTGACCCTGTACTTGACTTCGCTTCTATCCGACACCTCTCTCAAAGCACCGCGCTCAAAATCGGCTATCAAGTATTGACCACACTAAAATACTGCCATCCCAAGCTCATCCCACACCTCAATATCAGTACAGAAACCCTACTCGTGCAGACAGGCTCCACCAACGGCGAAAGCCTCATTAAACTAGCAGGCTTCGGCTCCCGCCCCAGTCAGGACCCCGCTTCCGCCCTGTTCAAAGCTCCTGAACTCCTCAGAGGACTGCCAGGATCTGACAAGGCGGACATCTGGGCTTGTGGAGTGCTGCTCTTTTACTTGCTCTGCAAAGAGATGCCGTTTCACGACACTGATGAAGTGCTTTCTGGAAAGCCCAAGTTTAAACAGGTGTACTGGGAAAAAAAGGGTGTAAATGCACGAATTCTCATTTCTACCATGCTGGACTTGGAGGCCAGTGCTCGGCCCAGCGCTTCCCAATGCATGTCCCACTCCCTCTTCCACTCCCCTGCCTTCGAAGTCCCGGCAGAGCCCAGCTTCCTGTGTCCCTCCCTGGACGGGCTGAGGACTGCTGTGCCTATGGACGAACTCACGCGTGCAGTTGTCAGCTACGTGTCCTCCTTCGTGCGGGATTCCGGGTATATCAAGTCAATGATGGCGGACTTTAAGGCTTTGGATACTGACGAAGACGGGGAAATCAGTCTTTCAGAGTTGATAGAAGGGTACGTGAAAACCGGACTTGACAGAGAAGAAGCAGCTATAGTGGGTAAGTCTGTGCTGCAGACTGTAGGAACTGCACAGAGCGGCGTTATCACCTACTCAGAGTTCCTCTTTGCACATGCAGACCTGGCTACTTTGCTGTCGCGGGAGAACTTGAGACATGTGTACGCTGCTTTGCACGCCTCTGCGGGCACTCAGCCGAGACTCAAAGACCTGCAGGTGCACATTCGAGGACAGAGGGAAGAAAACACGCGAAAACGGTGGCAGGAACTGTGGGAAAAGCATGGCTTTCACAAGGACAAGCGACTTGCGTGTGAAGATTTCGTCGAATTGCTACAAAACGGCAATATCGCAGCTTTAGAATAACAACTGTCTGCGAAATTAAGTTCGTCTAGTTCCAATAGGTCCATACAGAGGTACTCCAAGAAGTGCATAGTCCTTCAATGTAGACATACCAGTAACAAGATCCCTATATTAAAAGGGCGCTTGCTGTGACTCCCTGAGAAGCTTCGCTCCCAAATAGACTCAGACTTGCCAGCCATTGGGAATCAGGCTTCCAAGCAGTCCCAGCAGGAGACTTAAAAGCCCACAGTGCTAATCAGCAGGAAAGGGTGGAAATTGGGTCTTCCCTTTCCACTACCCGGAGGAGTAGGTCTGGGGACCTCACTAGACACAGAGGAAAGAGCAGGAAAATTGCTGTTTCCAGGGAGAGTTGGAATATTCGGGGCAAAATGTAAATCCGATTGGCAATGCGGAGCAGGCCAAAGGAAGGGTTTACCTGCACATATTAATACTAACCAATTACTGTCGTAGATGAGCTCTTTGCAGCCCTTAATTCTTACAGTGCAAAGCTATAAGGGAGTTTCGAATAGAGTGGAAGTCTCTGTTCTACGGCTCTACTCCCTAGAGCACTTCTCCTCAAATAGAGCACAGACACCCTCCCAGCCGGTTTTCATCAAACGCTACTAACAGGGAGTAAACAGTCCACCCAACTAGCAGAAACCGCCATTCAAAGAGAATTGCAAGAGCTTAAATACATAGTTGGGACTTGTGAACGCTTGGTAGGACTGTGGGCGTATGAAGGGACAGTTGACCGATATAGGGGACAGTTGGACGCAAAGGGGGACACTTGGACGCCCAACAAACGCACAGCCTCCTGAAGTTAATTCCGCTATGTCTACTTCCTGGCCTGGCTGAAGTCGAAGCCTTTGTCTCAGAGCAGGGCGCATCCAGTAGTACTTTTGAAAAGCTGTTTGCGGGAAGTACTCGCGAAGCATTGGATGCGTCCATTGCCCGGACTTC
>Ga0247837_1001468_pt1 | contig 48449 bp, 35 predicted proteins | sample LaCtaG_2_FD_187115 | JGI IMG/M metagenome (GOLD analysis project Ga0247837, IMG submission 187115) | Freshwater microbial communities from meromictic Lake La Cruz, Castile-La Mancha, Spain - LaCruzMarch2015_14.5m | ecosystem: Environmental > Aquatic > Freshwater > Lake | place: Spain: Castile-La...
GCGAGGGCGAAGGCGAGGGCGAAGGCGAAGGCGAGGGCGAGGGCGAGCCCCCCTGCACCACCAACGCCGACTGCGATGACGGCCTCTTCTGCACCGGCGACGAGCGCTGTGATCCCTCCGACGGTCGCGCCGACGCCCGTGGCTGCGTCGATGGCCCCATCCCCGAGGGTCCCCTCGACGTCAACAACCCCTGCACCCTGTTTGCCTGCGACGAGTCCGTGGACCTCGTCCTCGAGGTCAACAGCAACGAAGGCGGCGCCTGCAGCCTGCCCAACAACTGCCTCTTCGATGGCACGTGTATCGCGGGCACCTGCGAAGGCACCGTCGACCCCGACCCCGACAACAACCCCTGCACCGTCGACGTCTGCGATGGCAGCGGCACCGCCCCGGCGTTGTTCGATCCCGAGGACTTCGATCCCTGCACGATCGACAGCTGCGCTCTCGACGGCAGCAGCATCAACACCCCGGTGGTCATCGATGACCAGGACGCCTGCACCATCGACGCCTGCGGGGCCACCGGCATCGTCACCCACGATCCCGTCAACGTCGACGACACCGTCGCCTGCACCATCGACGCCTGCGACGTGACCGGCCTCGTCACCAACACCCCGAGCGACGCCCGCTGTGGCGCCCTGCAACGCTGTGACGCCACCCTTGGGTGCGTGGAGCGGGGCCAGGTCATCTTCACCGAGCTGCAGTTCCTGGGTACCGACAACGACGTCTTCGAGATCAAGAACGTCGGCGGCGTCGACGTCGAGATCACCCGTCTGCAGATCCTCATCGACAATGCCGCGTTCAGCCCCTCGGTTCGGGCGGGCCGCCTCGCTCCCGGTGAGCGCACCACCTTGTCGACCAACGGCACGGCCATCTTTGGCCTGACGGGGCTGGCGGTCATTCCCGACACCGGCGCCATCATCGGCCTCACCATCGACGACGTGGTGGTGGACGTGGTCGACGTCGACAATGTTGTGGCGGCCATCGTCGGCAACGCCGGGCCCGCCACCACCGACTTCGTGGCCTCGGCCACCCTCTCGACCCAGCTGGATGCCGGCCTCGAGACAGCCGCCGGCAACGACGACGCCTCGGCCTGGTGCCTGAGCTTCCGCCGCAGCGACAGCCTCAACGCCGACAACCACGGCTGCCGCAGCGCCACCGTCATCAACGAGGTCGTCTACGACGCCCCCGGCGACGACGATGGTCGGACCTTCATTGAGTTGGCGGGACCCGTCGGCAGCGTCGTGGGCGGCCTCGCGATTCGGCCACGGGGCATCAGTGGCGGGGCGGCAGTCGATCAGGACGCGCTCGTCACCGTCACCGCTCAGGCCCGCCTGGGCTTTGGCGGCCTGTATCTCATCGCTGACACCATCGCCGCCGATGGCACCACCACCATCCCCAACGCCAACCAGCTCGTGGCCAACTTCGATCCCCAAAACGGGCCCAACGATGGCCTCGAACTGCGCGACGGCAGCGGACTGGGGCTCATCGTCCTCGACCGCCTCGGCTACGGCGTCGGCGCCACCCTTGTCGCCGAGGGAGCACCCGCCACTGACGTTGATGCCCTGGCCTCGGGCCACGCTTTGTCCCTGGCCCGCAACCTCTTGAGCACCGACACCAACAACAATGCCGTCGACTTCTTCGTCGATCCGACCCCGACCCCGGGCGCGCCCAACACGCCCCTGGCCGTCGAGATCCTCACCATCAGCCCCGAGGAGGGGCCCGCCTTCACCGACACGACGACGGTGCTGACCGTCCGTGACGGCGGCATCGTCGGCGGTGGTGCCGGTGCGCCTGTCGTGCAGATTGGTGGCCAGGACGCCGGCTGCGTCTATGTGCGCCACGATGACGATGTCGCGGTCTTTTCCTGCACCGCCGTCCGTCGCGATGGCCGGGGCACGGGCGGTGTCCGCCAGCTCCCCGAGGGCATCTTCGCCGACGTCCGCTTCGAAAACCCTGCCGTCATCGGCGGCAGCGACGTCGCCGTCGAGAGCTTCCTGTACGACGAGGGCAGCGCCAACGAGACCGGCCTCGCTCTCGAGGCCGACTTCTGCAACGTCCAGTTCCCCGACACGTCCCGGACCATCGCCGTCGGTGCCCTGCTGCCGTTCTTCGGCCAGATTTTTGAGAATGGCCTGACGAACCAAAACGCCGGTCAGTCGCCCAACGTCCTCGCCCAGTTCGGCACCAGCCGCGACCCGGCCCCCACCAGCCTGCAGGCCTTCGTCTTCACCGACGCGGTCTTCAACACCGCCACCCCCAATGGCAACGACAGCAACGACGAGTACACGGCCACCTTCAGCAGCGGCGTGCCCGGCACCTTCCGGGTCTTGTTCCGCTTCAGCCTCGACGGCGGCCTCAACTGGACCGCCTGCGACGTCGGCGGCGCCGGCAGCAACGGCGGCCTCGACCTCGCGTTCGGCAACGCGGGCACCGTCATCGTCACGCCATGATGGTGCTGCCTGGCACCATTGCCCTGTGGGCGGCCCTGTCGTCATCAGCGCCGGCGCCGGCTCCGGCTCCGGCGCCCCTGACCCATAGCGGCCAGGACCTGCGCCAGGACGGAGACGAACCGACCGCGCTCATGGGGAAGGGGTTGGGGGATGGGGCCTCAGCCCCGACGGCAGCACCGGCGGCAGCCCCGACTGCAGCCCCGACGGCCGCACCGGCCCCCGACGACCACGACCACCGCTGGACCTTTGCCGCGGTGCCCACCGCGACGTTCAACACCGACGAGGGCTTCGGCACCGGCGGGGTCATCTCCCTGTACCACCACCACGAAGCCGTTCGTCCCTTTCGCGACGAGCTGCGCTTCAACATCTTCATCTCGTCCAAGCTCGTGCAGGCCCACGCCATCACCTGGGACGGCATCAAGCCCTTCGGCTTTGACGGTCGGCTCTATGCGCGGCTGCGCTACTTCTCGACGGTGAGCCAGAACTATTGCGGCGTCGGCAACCTGGTGGACTGCGCCCGCGGCGACGCCCGCGCCGAGGCCATCGCCCGGGGCCTCAGCGACGACAGCGAGCGCGACGACGACGCCTTCGACACATTTTCCCGTCGCTATTACCTGATGCGCTTCATCCGCCCCGAGGCCACGTTGCTCTATCGGGCCTGGCTGCGCGACAAGCCCCTGCGAACGGAACTCTTGTTTGGCTGGCGTGGCAGCTACACCATCCCGGGCGACGTCAACGAGTCCGGGCCCTATCCGGGCTCCCGCTACGCCGAAGACTTCCCCGTCGGCGAACCCGGCCTGAGCTCAGTCCCCACCATCGGCATCGTCGTCGACGACCGCGACGACGAGGTCTTTCCCACCCGGGGGTTTGTCAGCGAGCTGAGCGTGCGCGGCGGCAACGCCTTGACGGGCTCCACCTGGCCCCACGCCGGCGCCACCGCCATCGGCGCCTTCTTCTTCTCCATGAGCCACACCCCACGGGTGGTGCTGGCCACCCGCTTTGTCGGCGACATCATCGTCGGCGACCCCTCCACCGAGGAGCTGGCCCGCATCGGGGGTACCATCGACAGCATCGCGTTTGGCGGCTCAGCCATTGGCCGCGGCATCCGCGAGCACCGCTACCTGGGCAAGCTCAAGCTCATCAACCAGACGGAGCTGCGGGCCCAGCTGTGGGACACCCGCGCCCTCGAACAAGACCTCTCGTTTGGCTTCGCCCTGTTCTCCGACAGCGCCCTCATCGGCTACGACCTCGCCGACTACCGGGGCAACCCGTTCAAACCCCTCGTCACCGGCGGCGTGTCGTTTCGCTTCCTGTGGAACAAGACCTTCGCCGTGCGCGCGGACCTCGCCACCTCAGGCGACGAGCGCGAAGGCCCGGGCTTCTACATCATCGTCAACCAGGCGTTCTGACCCGACGGGGCCGTGAGCAGGCGCACCTCCTCGAGGGTGCTGCCTTCCCTTTGACGAGCGTGGTTGGGGCCCCCATGCTTGGGCCGTGACTGCGCTGCGCGGCCTGCACCACCAACGCCCCAAGGCGCCTGCCAAGGTGCCTGCCAAGGTGGAGCTGCCGTCGGTTGTTGTGCCCTCAACGCCGCCCTCGACGCCGCCCTCGACGCCGCCCTCGACGCCGCCCTCGACATCGGCGGATGCCACGCCGTCGAAGCCGAGCCTGACCGACCGGCTCAAGAACCTGGTCCACCTCGACGCCTTCGACGACACCTACGAAAACCACGAGCCCAAGCCCCTGCCGGTGGCGGGCAAGGCCGACAAGCTCCTCGACCGCATCGCCCCCATCCGCACCCAGGAACGGGTCATTGGCGACGTCTCGGGCAGCTTTTTTGGCATCGGCGTCGGCGTCACCGTCAGCCAGCTGGACCTGATTCGCAAAAACACCCATGGCCTCGAGGTCATCCAGGTGGTGAACCCCGACGGCTCGTCCAACATCGAGACCGTCCTTGGGCGCTTGCCCCTGTCCCACAACCACCGCATCGAGCTGCAGGGCCCGGCGCTGAACACGAGCCTCACCCCCGGTGAGCTCCCCGTGGGGGCCCGCTTCATCGGCGTGGGCCTCACCTCCGACGTCACCAGCGCCATGGACCATGACGCCCTCAGCTACACCGTCGAGGTGAAGCTCACCGAGCGCAGCGTCATCGAGTTCGCCACCCTCGGTGGGGCCGGCGCCGCCGCCATCGCCGCCGACGCCCTCGAGAGCATCGCGGGGGCCGGCGTGGCCGCCGTCGTCGCCGACTGCGTCCTTGGTGCGGTGCCGCTGTTGTCGGCGACCCTGGCCATCGCCTCCGCCCGCCGGGCCTGGCACGTGCTGCACGATCCCACCGCCTCCTCAGAGATGAAGGCCTTCGCCGTCGCCCACACCCTCGGCGACACCGTGCGGGTGTTTGCGCCCCTGGTGGGCACCGCCATCAACGCCTCTCTCGTTGGTGTTGCCGCCCTCTGCGGTTGGGTCCACATGCGCCACGCCAAGCACGCGCCCCCCGTGGGGCCGCCCTACACGGGGGACGCCGCACCACCACCGCCGCCGCCGCCATCCCTGAGTGCCGTCCCATGACCCCCACCACGCCCACCAGCCGGGCCCTCGAGGCCGTGCTGCTCCAGGTGCAGGACCTCGGTGGCGCGCCCCTGCGCGTGCGCCTGCAGTGGATTGAAGACGCCGCTGCCGCCGTCGACGCCAGCGTCGCCGCCGGTGACCTCGGCGACGACGGCAAGAGCGCGGCCCTGCATCTGCGGGCTGCCCTTGGCGCCATCGTCAAGTGGTCCCAGGGCGACAAAAAGCCTGACTCCCTGGTGGAGCTCGACGCCATCGTGCGCACGTTGTTGGCCCGGGCCCAGCTCGGTCTGCTGCGGGGGCTGGCGGCCTTCTACGACGACCTCGTCGACGAACGGGCCCCCCACCGCGCGGCCTGCGTCGAGGCCCGCGACGCGCTGCTGGAGATCGCGCGCGCCGTCGAAAAGGGCACGCCGACGCCGCCCTCAGCCCTGCGCCGCCTCGAGCGCGTCCGCGAGGCCCTCAAGACCTGAACTCACCCCGGCCTTCGGCCGACCCTCTGCCTGAAGGGAGAGGTGCAGCTCCGGCTCCCCCTCGCCCTTCAGGGAGAGGAGGCTGGGGGGGGGAGGTCGCCGACGTCGTCGCCCGACCAGTTGGTGAACGCCGCCATGGCGCCCGTGGCAGCCCCGAGCACCACCCCCGTGATGCCGGCAGCGACGGCGACGGTGAACGACGACGCCACGGTGTTTTGCCGCTCCACCAACAAGGCCCCGTCGACGGGCTTGTCGAAGCTCGACGCCCGGGCGAGGGCGATGGCCTCGCTGCGGGCGAGCTGGTTGATGACGACGGCACCACCCGCCACCAGCAGGCTCACGCCGGCGACACCCCCGGCGGCCACGGTGCCCCACAAGGGCAACGGCGGCGCAGCGGCGATGACGGGCGGCGTGGGCGTGATCTCCGGGGCCCTGGCTTCGACGACCACGGCTTCGGGTGCCGTCGCTGGTGCCGTCGGTGCCGTAAGTGCAGGTGTGGGAGGTGTGGGAGCCACCACCACCGCCACTGCCGGTGTGGGCGCGGGTGTGGGCAGGGGGGTGGAGGTCGGTGCCACGACCACCTCGGCGACCACCGGCACGACGGGGACCACCGGCGTCTCCGGCGTCACTGGTGTCTCTGGCGTCGCTGGTGGCGTCGCCTCGGCGACCACGGCCGGCTCTGTCGGGGTCTTGGCGCCCTTGACGGGCTTGGGCGGCTTGGCGGGCTTGGCAACCGCCACCTTGGGCGGCTTGGGGGGCGGCACGGGTTTGACGACCTTGGCTGGCTTCACAGGTTTGACGGCCTTGGGAGCTTCCTCGGGAGGTTCTTCGGGACGCGGCGGCAGGCCGGCGCAGGAGGCCTCGAGGGTCTTGGTGGAGGTGCTGGCAGCACCCTGGGGCACCACGATGCTGCTCCAGTCGGCGCGGCGGACTTTGACCTCAATCTTGGTCCCCACGTCGAGGGTCACAAAGGCCGTGCCCACCCGCACCTTGATGGACTTCTTGAGGGTGCAGGTGACGTTTTCGTCGGCGCGGGCGGGGGCGGCGGCGCCGACGAGGAGGACAGCGCCCAGCAGGCAGGCGGTGAGGGTCCGACGGGCGGTGGCGATGGGGGTGTTTTTCATGGTGGTGCGCATGGGTGATGACCTCAAGGACCGACAAGGGGGGCAAAGAAGGCGCTGATGACGGTGAGGCCCTGGGGCTTCCAGGGATTGTGCTGGTCATCGACGAGGCAGAACGGCTGGTTGATGGGGTCCAGCGGATCAAAGTCCGGGTTCTCCTGCACGCACACCGGCACCCGACAGACACTCACAGGACGCGCGCAGCCGACGAAGTCCTCGCACTCGGGCTCGCCCAGAATGCTCGCAACAGGAGGCACAGCTTGGCAGGTGTGCCGGGCCGTGTAGTGGTTGGCGGCCTGGTCGGCGTAGCGGATGGGCACGGTGCCGTCGTCCTCGCCGTGGATGAGCAGGGCCCGGGGCGTGGCGGCCACGCAGGCGCCGACGTCGACGACGTTGAGCGGATCTTGCGACACCAGCAGGTCGCCGTCTTCGAAGCCGCCGGCGAAGGTGGCGACGGCGCTGACGATGCCCGTCATGCAGCCGAGGGTGTGGGCGAAGAAGCCGCCGCCGGAGAAGCCCACCGCCAGGGTGGTGTCGGCGTCGACGCACAGCTCCTGCTGGATGCGGGACTTGATGGCGAGGACGGCCTTGATGTCGGGGTTGGTGGCGGCGACGTTGAAGGTATCCCACGAGAAGAACTCGGGGTTGAAACTGTTGCGGTTGGCGCCGTTGACGTAGACGAGGATGCTGTCTTCGCTGAGCCCGGGGGAAAGGACGGCGTTGGCTCCGTCGACGACGGACTCCAGCCCGAAAATGCCCCGCTGCTCGCCGGCCGTTTGCCGCGGCGTGATGCAGCGGTCGTTGACGACGTCGAAGTCGTCGCAGGTGAGGTCGCCGTGGAACACGAACGTGATCGGGTAGCGCCGGTCCTGGTCGTAGGCGTCGGGGTAGCGCACGCCGAAGGTCCGGCTCACGCCGTCGACGATGACGGATTCCTCCTCGAACAGGATGCCGCCGGCCACATTGGGATTGACGGTGCCGCAGGCGTCGCAGGCGGCATCGGCCACGGGGACGCAGCGGTCGTTGGGGTCCGTGTCTGGGCCCGCGGTGCAGACGGTGGCCACGGCCAGGGCGCCATCGCAGATGCCGTCGCCGTCGGTGTCCGGGTTTGGCAGGTTGAAGTCGATGGCGTCGGCGACGTCGGTGCGGCGGCGGTGGCCCGAGGTGTCGGTGGCCTCGATGCGCAGGGCCTGCAGGCCGCCGTTGCCGTCGTTTTGCACCAGCAGGGTGTAGCTGAACGTGGTGGTCTGGCCGACGGTCACCGCGGTCTGCCTGGTGGCCGTTCGACCACCAACCTGCACCAGCGGATCACCAGCGAGGGCCTGGGGGTCGGTGACCGTGAAGCCGATGACGACGGTTTCGTTGACCGTGGCGGTGGCGGGAGTGACCGTGATGGCGGCCACCACCGGCGCCGTCAGGGTGGTGACGATGCCCGTGTTGCCAGCGGCGTCGGCGACCACGTCGACGTTGACGGTGTCTGGCACGGCTCCGGCGACGGTGACCGTGAAGCTGCCATCGGCGTTGATGGCCGCGGTGCTGCCATTGGCACGCGCCGACAGCCCGGCGACGCTTCTGACGTCGACACCGGCACGGTCGCTGGCGGCACCGGCGGCACCCGTCACCTGGAAGGAGCCACCGAGGTCCGTGAGCTGCAGCAGGGCCGCGTTCACCACCGGTCGGGTGAAGTCGACGTCGATGGCCACCGTATCAAAGGACACGCTGGACGAAGCCAGGCCCAGGCCCGCCCCGGTGGCGCGCACGATGGCCGCGCCGTTGCCCTGCAACAGGCCATCAGCGAGGTCGAGGCCGAGGGAGCCCGTAAACGATGTGCCCGCGCCGCTGACGACGATGTCGCCGGCACTGCCCGAGACCGCCGTGCCCGCCGAGGTGCGCACGGTGACCGTGGGCGAGCCCCCGAGGGTACCCGCCCCAACGGCGATGCCGACGTCGGCGCCAGCGGGGCCGAGGGCCGCCACCGGCGGGGTCAGCGTGAAGCGGGGGCGGGTGATGGTCGTGACCGCGCTGCGATGGCCAGCGCGATCGACGGCGACCACCTGAATCGCCTGCACGGGGGCACCGAGACTCGTGACGACGACGGCGAGGAAGCCCCCGAAGTCGTTGGTCTGGCCCACGATGGCCAGGGGAGCCGTGGCGGCGTTGGCGGCGGCGCCAAACAGGGCGGCGCGGGCCTGGCTCTCGGTGGTGCCGGCGTTGCCCGCCGCCGTGAAGGTGCTGGTGGCGTCGTTGCCGCTGCCGTCGGCGGAGGTCTCGGTGTAGACCATGCTGCTCGCCACGGGGGCCGCTGGCGGCGTGGTGTCGAGGATGATGGTGGTGCTGACGACGGTGGCGTTGCCGACGTCGTCCTCGACGGTGACGGTGACGACCTTGTCACCGTCGGCCCCTTGCAGGCTCAGGCTCTGGGGCCCTGCGGGCAGGGCGAAGGACTGGCCGCCACTGCGCACGGCGACGGCACCGACGATGGCTGACAGGGCCCGGCTGTCCTGGGCAGTGACCGTGAGGCTGACCGTGCGGGTCGGGGCCACCAACAGGTTCACGCCAGCGCGCAGCAGCGTGACGGCGTCGATGCCGGGCGGGGCGGTGCGATCGATGTCGAACGCGACGCTCTGCACCACGGGCGCCACATCGTCGTAGGCGAAGGTGGCGGCGTCGATGACGCCGTCGTCGTCGATGTCCACCGCCGAGCGCGAGGCGGCTGGCACCGAGGTGGTGCCGACGCCGTTTCGCACCACGAGCTCGCCTTGCACCGTGGCTGCACCCGCGCAGGTGCGAACGGTCAGGGGAGCCGCGACGGAGATGGTGGCTTCGGTGCCGGCTCCCGTCGTCAGCAAGAAGGCAACGGCCTGCTCGCAGGCGGTGAGCTCGGTGCCGGCGGCGTTGAAGTAGATCAGGCGGCCGCTCTCGACGGTGACGTCGAGGTCGGTGGTGCCGGCGAAGTCGATGAAGCTGCCGGGGCGCACGCCGTCGGTGGCGCGGTCCACGTTGCGGGCGAGGAGGGCCACCGTGGGCAGCGAGGCGTCCACCACGACGGTGAGCTGCTCGATGGTGACCTGGCCCGCCCGATCCCGGGCAGTGAAGCGCACATCCCGGGGACCGTCGCCAGCATTCAAGGTCACGGCCACCACACCGCTGGTGGCGGCCACGGCGTCGACCACGCCGCTGCTGACAACGTCGCCGCTGACGGCCACCGTGGCCGCACCGACGATGGTCCAGGCGATGGTCACCGCCGACGCCGATTGCAGCGCGCCGCCGACGACGCTGATGGTGACGGTGGGGGGCGAGGTGTCCACCCGCAGGGCGTTGTCGCTGCGCGCCGTGGGCAGCAGGGTGCCCGCCAGGGTCACGTTGACGTCGAGGGCCAGCTGCTGCCCATCGCTGACGGTGTTGGGCACCACCAGGGTGGCGTTGATGCCGCCGGCGCCGCCGACGGCGATGGCGGCCGGCGCGGCGAGGGCGGCCCCGCTGCCGGCGTCGACAAAGGTGGCCGTGGCCGTGGCGCCGGGCAGGCTGGTGCCAGTGACGGTGACGACGTCGCCGGTCTTGACGTCTTGCTGGCCCACCGGCGCGCCCAGGCTGAAGGTGGCCACCGGGGCGCCGACGGGCAGGGCGACAAAGGCGCTGGTGACGGCGTCTTGCAGCAAGGCCCGATCCCGCACCACCACCCGCAGGGTTTGGGGACCGGCGACGGTCGGCATGGTCACACCGACGGCGGTGGCGGTGGCGACGAAGTCGCCGTCGTCGACGCAGCCGCCGGCGCTGACCAGATGGGCGCACCAGGCGATGGCGTCGCCGACGTCGACCAGGCGCACGCTGACGGACGCCGCCGTGACGAGGTCGAGGTCCGCCGCGCTGGCGCCGTCGACGGTCACGTCGCCAATGGCGAGGTCGGGGGCCGTAAGGTCCACGGGGACCGGCGCCGACCGGACCACGCTGCGGTTGTCGAAGGCGTCTTCGGCGTCGACCTCGACGACGAGGTCGGCGTCGCTGCTCAGGGGGGGCAGGGTCAGGGTGGAGAAGCTGCCGTCGGCCTGCTGGCTGAAGGTCCCCACCACGACCTCACCCTGCACCACCCGGGCGCCGGCGGCCCGGGCCCCGCTCTCGGTGATGGTCACCGCCACGCTCAACAGGCTGCCGCTGCTGGCGTGGGTCTGGCCAAGGGCCTCGTTGCCGCCGAAGGACACGACGACGTCGCCGGGCAGAACGACGGGGCCCACCAGGTCGACGGCGATGGCGTCAAAGGTGACCTCGGCGACATTGTCGAAGCGGTCCACCAGCGAGACCACCGGCGTCAGGGCCTCGGCAGTCTCGGTGCTGCTGACGGCGAAGGCGAAGACGAAGGTGGTGTCGCCAGCGGCAAACGACCCGCTCTGCACAAGGGCGGGGGTGTCCTCGCCAAGCAGGCGGGTCACGACCATGGTGGGGGCCGCACCCAGGGGCTCGCTGACAACGACCGTGATGCGCGCGGTGGCCCCACGAAACCACACCGCGGGATCCACACTGGCCGTCGCTGTGGGCGGCGTCGTATCGGGGGACGTCGTCGGCAAACAGCGGCCGATGCGGACGGCACAGACGGTGTCGGTGGGGCATTGGGTGTCGTCTGTGCAGGCGATGACGGCGTCGGGGGCCTCGGTCTGCAGGTCAAGGGATGGGCACCCCGCCAGCGACACCGCCATCGACACCGTCACAACACCAAGAAGAGTGATCCACTGAGAACGCATGGCGGGAAGCTACCCGGCCAGGCAGCATTCGGCGCGTTTGCATCCCGTTTCGGCACGACGACACACACTTCCCCACCTGCACCCACTCCACCGCACCTGCACCGCACCTGCACCGCACCTGCACCGCACCTGCACCGCACCTGCACCGCACCTGCACTGCACCGGGCCCCGAAGCCCCCATCCCACCTTCCCCCGCTGGGGGAAGGAGCCGGAGGAGGCTGAAGGGAAGCGGGGCAAGGCTGGGATGGGGGCTGTGGGGGGGAAGGCTGGGATGGCGGGTCAGAAGAAGAGCTGGAGCTGGCTGCGGGCCACGAGGTCCGGGCGTTCCAGGTCCGTGCCCACCAAGCCCCCGGCGAGCTGGAGCTTCAGGTCGTGGCCCAGCACACAGAGGTTGGCCCCCAGGGTGCTTTCCCACTCCCGCACCACATCGGCGGCGTTGTCGGGGGCGCCGTTCATGCTGAGCGGCACCACCAGGGCCAGCCGCCCCACCAGCTCAAGGCCGTCGACGACGACGATGCCGCTTTGGGCCAGCACGCCGGCAGCGGAACGGGCCACGGCGTCGGGGGCGTTGCCGTCGTCGAGGGCCTGCCGGGCCAGCCCTGCCACCAGCAGGGAAAACCCCTGCCACTTGAACAGCACATCGGCGGTGCCGTGGGCGTAGTCGAGGGCGCCCTCGCTGCCGTCGACGGCGAGGACCCCGCCGTGGCTGCTGCGGGTCCGGACGCTGCGGGCATTGAAGGCAGCGGCGACGGCGAAGGCCACCTTCGGTGCGGTGCGGCGTTCCAGGTCCCCCTCCTCGAGGTCGTCGAAGTCCCCCAGGGGCGTCCACTGGGCCCGGGCCGCCCCCAACAGGCCAGCCGCAGGGATGGGGCGATTGCGACCGTCGCCGCCAAAGAGCCCGGCCTGCAGGTTCAGCTGCTCGCCAAACGGGCGGGACACGACGACGAGGCCGATGTCGCGATCGAGGTTCAGCTCGTTCACCATCCGGCTGCGCTCGGCGAACTGCAGGGCCGACGACGACGTCACCCGCTGGCGATCAAACGGCACCTTCATCTGGCCCACCCGCACGCCGACCGTGGGGGTGGCGTTCCAGGTGACGTTGGCGTCGCGCACGATGATGGGCAGGTCCGCCTCGACGTCGTTTTGCGACAGCCCGAGCTGCACCTTCCACTCAAAGCGGTGCGCCAGCAGATGCCCCGACAAGGCGATGCGGGCCCGCCGGACCAGCAACTCGGGCCGCAACCGTTCACCGAGGTCGTCGTCGTCGTCATCGACGGTCACGGCCCCGCGCAATTGCAGGCGCAAGCGGGCGGTGACGGCGAAGGCGTCGTCGCCCTTGACCTCGTCGCCCGCCACCCCGTCCGACGCGACGGTGATGCCGCGGCCGAAGCCGCCGCTGACCTCCACGGGCTCCACGGGCTCGACAAGTGGACCCGATGCCGGGGACCAGACGACGACAGACAGGACAATGGACGCCAACATGGGTTCACCCGGAGTGAGGCAGGCGGGGCAGTATGACCCGCCCGCCGCCAGCAACGCCTGGTGTGTTGCAGTATGACCACCCCATGATGCGTCGCTCCTCGTTGCTGATCGTCCCCTGCGTCCTCGGCATGGCCTGTGCCCAAACGCCACCTGCCCCATCGTCGTCGTCGTCGTCGTCGTCGTCGGATGATGAGCGCGTCGTGGCTGCCCGGGCCCGGCTGACGTCGCTGGCGACCCTGGCGGTGGGCTATGAGACCGAGCACGGCCGCTGTCTGGCGGCCATCGGCGACATCGCCACGCCGGCCCCCGTCGATCCCTGGGGCCAGCCCATCGCCTTCATGCCCCCATCACCCGAAACCCCGCGCGCCGCCTTCGTGTCATCTGGCCCAGACCAGACCCTGCTCACCGACGACGACATCGCGGTGCCCGTCAGCTGCAGCAGCCGCTGACGCTTCGGTGTGCCCGGCTCGGATGACAAGAATTGGCGGGGGTGCGAAGCACGCGGGCGGAGGTCTCCCATGCTGTTTCGCTCTGTTGCCCGCGCCACCACCCTCGTTGTCGCCGTCACCGCCGTCGTCGCCACCACCTCGTGCCAGAAGGCCGGCGAGGCCGCGCTGTCGGCGGCCACCGGCGGTGCCGTGGACCTCAAGAGCGGCAAGATGACGGTCACCAACGACAAGGGCGAGAAGGTCGTCATCGACACCACCGGCGGCGCCGACGGCAAGGTCACCATCACGGGGCCCAAGGGCGAGCAGGTCGTGATGACGGGCGACAACAAGGGGACCGCGGGCAACCTGACGATGACGGGGCCCGACGGCCAGCAGGTCAAGATGGTGGCCGGAGAGAACGTGGCCCTGCCGGCGGAGTGTCCCCTCAAGCTGGCCCCGGGCTACGCAGCGGTCACCGTCCAGGGCGGCACCGACGGCAAGGGCAAAAAGACCTGCATGGTGATGGCCAAGGGCACCGGTGCCGTCGCCGACGTCGCCACGTTTTACGACGCCCAGCTCAAGGGCCTTGGCTACGAGGTCAAGCGCACCGACATGAAGATGGACCAGATGGAGACCGCCATGCTGGCGGGCAAGAAGGGCGCAAGCACCCTCAACGTCAGCGTCATGCGCGACCCCACCAGCAGCTCGATCCAGATTGTCGGCGAAGGTCTCTGAGCGACCTCACCCCCCCCGTCTTGGGCGGGGGGCGGTCAGGGCTTGAGGCGCAGCCGGAAATGACAGCCGGGCTTTTTCGGTGACGGTGGCAACAGCTCCAACGACCCCGACATGGCCTCGGCGATGCGGCGGGCCATGGGCAGGCCAAGGCCGGTGCCCCGGACCTTGGTGGTGAAGAAGGGCATGAACACCTTGTCGCGGTCGGCGTCGCTGATGCCGGGGCCGTCGTCGATGACGTCGATGCGGGCGGTGGCCACCTCGACGTGGACTTCGATCCGCTTGGCCCCCGCCTGCAACGCGTTCTGCATGAGGTTTTGCAGCACCTGGGCCACCAACACGGGGTCGCCGCGGGCCTCGCCGTGGCCGTGAAGGATGACCTGGTCGATGGCCCTGCCAGTGGCGGCCACCGCGGCGATGGCCGCGTGCTCGGCGGCGGCCCGCAGGTCGACGGCGGTCATGGCGGCCGTCACCGGTCGCGCAAAGATCAGGAGCTCGCCGACGAGCTCACCCAGCCGGGCAATCTGTTGCTGCACCCGCACCAGGGCCGGCAAACGGTCGTCGTCGGCGGACAACGACGACGCCACCACCTGCACGACGCCAGAGATGCCCGCCAGGGGATTCCTGATTTCGTGGGCAACGCTGGCGGCCATGGTCCCCAGGCTCGCCAGGTTCTCGGCGTTGCGGGCCCGGTCCTCGTGCTCGACGATGGTGGTCAAATCCTCGACGTGGAGCAGGGCCGCCGCCATCGGGTGCTCCACGGGCACCACCGTCAAGCGCAGCGAACAGCGCCGTCCATCGATGAGAACATCGACGCGGGGGAAGTCCACCACCTGTTTGGTGCTGCTGGCCCGTTGCACCACGGTCGCCAGGTCAACGGCCTCACCCACCTCGGCCAGCAGCACCTCCCGGGCCAGTCGGCCGACGGGGTTGCCGCTGACATACGGACAACGGGTCGACGTCGCCGACGTCACGAGGGTGTCTTTGTCGAGGACCAGGATGCACGAGGGCAGGTTGGAGACAATGAGGTCCCGCAGCTTGGTGAGGCGGTCCCGCTCGTTCTCCTCCATGAAGGTGCCCGTCATGATGGCGAGCTCGACGTCGAGGATCTTGTCGAGGGCGGTCCCCGCGAGGGGATGGTCCTGCAACAGTTCGCGCAGGTGGCCGCGCACGCCGCTCATGGCGGTGAACATGTAGCGGCTGGGCAATTGCACTCGCACGTGGGCCTTGCCGATGGCCAGCCGTCGATCGTGGTAGGCGTGGTCGTGGGGCCCGCAGTGCAGCTCTTCGAGCCAGCGCACCAACGACACCTTGAGCCGTTCCACCTGGGCATCATCGGCAAAGACCTGCCGGGCTCCCTGGAAACGCAGGATGGTGTCGTAGAAGCGGTCGGCCACCGCGCGCGTGTGGGGTGCCACAGCAGGCCAGGCGGCTGCCAACACCGCCGAGTCGGCCTCCGTGAACCCCACGTAGGCCAACAGCTCATCAAAGGGGTGTCCGGACTGCATCGACGAACCATCTCCCGACGCGCCGGGTCGCTGCAAGGCCACCGACCGACCGCGGCTGTCGATGGGACCATCTGGGGAACGAGATTGCACAGACACCTCAGGCCTACGGCACAGCTCTTGCCTATTTCGGTGGAGTTGATGGGGCAAGCGGCGCCGGAGCGCCACGAGCCCCGAGGGTCAGACGGGAAAGTGGGTGAAAACCCACACCTGCTGTGTGAAGGAGCCCCATGCGGATTTTGTGTTGCGACGACGAAGAATTGGTCCGCTGGAGTGTGCAGACCCACCTGAAGAAGGCGGGTCATGAAGTCGACGTCGCCGAAGACGGCATCGCCGGCCTCGAGGCCATCGACAAGGGGGCCTACGACGTCGTCATCCTCGATCTGAAGATGCCCCGCATGGACGGCCTGAGCGTGCTGCGGCGTCTGCGCGAGACCCATCCGCAGTTGCCCGTCGTCATGATCACGGCCCACGGCGCCATCGACTCCGCCATCGAGGCCACCCGCCTCGGCGCCCGCGCCTACCTCTCCAAGCCCTTCGACCTGCGGGAGCTGCAGCTGCAGGTCGAGCGCGCCGTCGAGCACGAGGAGCTCTCGCGCACCGTCGAGGCCCTGCGGGACCAGAACCTGCGCCGCTACGAGAAGCTCGTGGGTGTCTCCCAGTCCATGGGTCGCATCTTCGACACCCTCGAACGCCTCGAGAAGGTCGACGCCCCCACCGTCCTCATCCAGGGCGAGAGCGGCACCGGCAAAGACCTCATCGCCCAGGCCATCCACTCCCGCGGCCCCCGTCGGAGCAAGGCCTACGTCGAGGTCGACTGCGCCGCCTTGCCCGACACCCTCATCGAGAGCGAACTGTTCGGCCACGAGAAGGGCTCGTTCACCGACGCCCACCAGCAAAAGCGCGGCTTGTTCGAGGTCGCCAAGGGCGGCGTGGTCTTCCTTGATGAAATCGGCGAGATGCCGCTGCTCACCCAGGCCAAGCTGCTGCGGGCCCTCGAGAACCGGCGCTTCCGCCGCGTCGGTGGCGTCGTCGACCTGCCCCTCGACGCCGCCGTCGTCGCCGCCTCCAACCGGGACCTGCAAAAAGAGGTCAAGGCCGGGCGGTTCCGTGAGGATCTCTATTTCCGCCTCCACGTGGTGCCCATCGAGGTGCCCCCCCTGCGCCAACGTCGCGAGGACATCGCCCCCCTCGTGGCCCACATGCTCGAACGCACAGCGAAGGATTTGGGACGACCGATTCCCGAAATCACCACCGACGCCATGGCGGCCCTCGAGGCCTACCAATGGCCCGGCAACGCCCGCGAAGTGCGCAACGTCATCGAGCGCCTGTTGATCCTGCGCACGGGCGAAACCGCCATCCGCGTCGACGAGCTGCCCATCGAAGTGCGGCTGACCTCGCCGTCGGGGGGCAGCATCGGCTGTCCCTACGTGCTCCCCGAAGGTGGCGTCGACCTCGAGGCCGTCGAGCGTGGCTTGATTGATCAAGCGTTGGCCCGCGCCAAAGGCAATCAGACCCAGGCCGCCCGCCTGCTTGGCATCACCCGCTACGCCCTGCGCTATCGCCTCGAGAAGCACGGGCTGGCGTCGGCCAAAGTCGCCGCCCACACCTGATGGTCCGCCCGAAAACCCCACCGCTGCGGTGGGGTTTTTCGTGACGCGGCCAAGCCTCAGGTACCAGCGGTGCGAGCCTCGGGGTGGGGGATCTTCGGGAAGAGCCACGACATGAAGGCGTCCACCGAGCGCGTCTGCAGATACACGTGGCCGGGCCCCTGCAGGTCGACGACGAGGCCTTCGCCCGAGAACAGCGTGCTCTTCATGCCGCCCACGCGACGCACGTTTTGCTGCATGCGTTCCTCGAAGGCGACGACGTGGCCGGTGTCGATGGTGAAGGACTCACCGGCCTTGAGCTCGATTTCGTGGATGGCGCCGTAGCACGACAACAACAGCGGTCCGCGGCCCTTGATGCGCAGCATGACGAGGGCGCCGGCGGCGAAGAAGGACTTGGCGCCGCCCCAGCCGGTCTCTGTTTCAATGGTGCCGCCGCTGGCGACGTAGGAGCCCGATTGCACGAGCATCGGCGTGTCGTTGACGTCGATGGCGAACATGTCGCCGGGCAGGGCGGGGGCCAACAACAGCTCGCCGCCACTGCTGCCGGCGGTGTAGGTATTCTGGAAGAACGACTCGCCGCCAAACATCGAGCGGGCCAGCGACGTCAAGAAGCCGCCCTGGGCCTTGGTCTCGATCTTCACGTCGGGGCTCATGCCCACCATGGAGCCCCCTTCGACGCGGATGGTCTCGCCAGGCGAGAGGGCGCAGCGGGCGAGGGCGGCAGAGGGGCGGTAGAGGATGTCGGTCTTCATGGGCCGCATTCTGCCCCGGACAGGCCATCGGGAAAAGCGAGCCAAACCCCGCCCTGAAAGGGGGGGTATCTAGGCGGGGGTTTTGGCTCCCCGATGCTCAACCGAAGTCAGCGCATCAGGTACCGAAGACATAGGCACTGGCGCCACAGCGCGCAAGCGGTTTTCCCGCGGGGTGAGCCAAGGCTGGCGTTGTCGATGTCGTTGGCCGAAAAGACCTGATGCCTGGCAGCAGCGATCCTCTTCCCTTTGCCACCTGTGCCGACCTCGACGCCTGGCTGAGGGCCCATCACCGGACAGCGACAGCGCTGCAGGAGGACCGCTCCTGATGCCCACCATGTACGACTTCGAGGTCTCCCTCGTCGGGGCCCGCCCCAAAGTCTGGCGACGCTTCTTGCTGGCGACGTCGGCGACGTTCTTTGACTTGCATGAGGCCATCCAGCGGGCGTGCGGTTGGGAAGACCGCCACCTGTTCTCCTTCAATGTCCCATCCAAGATCCCATCCAAGGTCCCATCAGCGCCCACGGTCATCGCCGGCATCCCCGACGATGACTTCGACGACAAAGTGATCCCCGAGGCCCGGCTCGTTCGTCTCGACCGGTACTTCACCGCCGTCGGCACCAGGGCCACCTACGAATACGACTTCGGCGACGAATGGGTCCACACCGTGACCCTGCTCGGCATGGTCGACCATGCCGAGCGCCGCAAACGAATCCTGCTCGATGGGGCCCGGGCATTTCCGCCCGAGGATTGCGGCGGCATGCCCGGCTATCGGCAATGCGTCGCCTTCGTGAGGTCGGGACGCATTCCCGGCAAGAACGACAACGACGACGAAGGCTTGGGGAATTGGCTGCCAAAAGCCTGGCATCCCGACCATTTCGATATCGACAAGACCCGGAAGCATTTCGATTCGCGGGTGGGAAAAAAGCCGGGCCACAAAGCCTTTGCGGTGTCTCCACCGCCGCCGGGATTGCCCGTCGCCGAGGCCGCCTCGCCGCCAACATCGACGTCGACAAATCCGTGGTGCGCGGCCCTGGGGATTCCCGTGCCCGCCATTGCCACGGTGGCCGCCACCAAGCGTGAGTATGGGGAGGTGAAACTGTCGGACCTGGCGATGGTGGCCCTGCTCGCGCGGGGGGCACCGATGACCGAAGCCGAGGTGCTGAACGATCTCGCCGGCGCCGGCATCGTCGGCACGGGTGGTGATCTCCACAAGGCCCTCAAACGCTCCCTCGCCGCGACCCAGGTCCCGTTTCTGCGAGACCATCTGGGCCGCCTGCTGCCCGACCTCACCAGCGAGGACATGCAGTTCTGGGTCACGGTCACGGCGTTGAACCCCGACAGGGTTGCCGCCCGCGCGGTCCCCGTGCCGACAGTGGTGGCCGATGTGAGGGTGGCCGATGGGCCACTGAAGGTCGCCGACAAGCCACTGAGCCGTGAAGAGCTGGATGCTGCCTTCGACCAACACCACCGGTCGGGGGACACCATGGCCCGCTTCGTCTGCGCCGTCCTCGACGTCGAGGGCCGCCCGCTGACCTTCGACACCATCCTGGCCCGCTACGTGGCCTACGGTGGCGATACCGCCAGGATGGACCGGCGGGCGGTGTTGCGGCTGCTCGGCAAACGCCAGGACCTCGTCGTCGACCACGACGCCGGCGACGTGATTCAGCTCGCCCACGACGCCGACCTGACGCGCCTGCGCGCCGACGTGCGCCAGCGGGCCAGGGGTGGTCTGCAAGCCAAGCAAGCCGCCGAGGCCTACGAATCGTGGAAGGTCAGGCACGCCGTCGTCGTCAAGCAAGAGCGGCGGGCGGTGGAGCAGGCCCGTCGCGTCGTCATCGCCGTCAGCCCGAGCCCCGAGGCGCCCAACGCCATCGAAGCATTCGATTTCAGCACCGGTGAACGCCGGGCATTTGCCCGGCCCGATATGGCTGCGTTCGTCGAATGGATATCGTCGTTCGACGTTGTCGTCGGCGTCCGCCCCCACCTCACCCTGGGCGTGTTGGGCATCGAGCTCCATCGATTTCAGAAGCTCGTCGATGTGTTGCCCACCCACAAAAACACCACCGTCGACGGCCGCAAGGTGCCCATCACCTGGGACGGCATCGTCACCGGGACCCTCGGCATGGCGACATCGTTGTCACCATTGCCCACCCTGATGGGCCTGTACCGCCATGCCCTGCTCCACGGCGAGCTGTGGCTGGCCGTCGCCGGCGGTGCGGTGTCGCTGCCCATCGACGCCCGTCTGCGCGGCGAACACGGGGCGTGGGTGGCCCTGCGCGAGGCGAAGGAGGCGGGCACCACCGTCGCCATGTGGGTGGGCGTAGCCCCCGACCTGTTGCCGGCCAACGTCACCCCCGTGCACGCCATCGTGCGGGGCACGGTGATGGACCTGCTGAACGACCAGGCGCGCGTCGTCCTCATGCGCGATGAGGCGGGGCGCCTGCGCCGGGTGGACCTGGCCCAGGTCAACGGCCTCGACGTCACCGGCGGCACCGACTTCGCCTGGAAGCTGCCGGTGCTGTGGCCGCCGTCATCGCCGGAATGAGCCCTGATGGCCCCCCAGGCGAAGGCGAACGAACACGGACGAGCAGCGCGAGCAGCCGCGCGCCAGGGCAGCGGAACGGTGAGCACGCCATTGCGCACACCACCCGACATCCCCACACCCGAGCGCAAGCCCCCACCGCAGCGTTGTTTTCGCCACGAGGAGCGCCCGGGAGCCAAGGCGCTGGCCGAAAACCCCCAGGCGCGACCAGCGCGAAAACAGGCGCACGGACCAGGCCCGCGCTCCCACCAAACGCCAAGGTTCCCCAAGGGGCCGGCGAGGGCCCCTTGGGTCCCGCGGAAGGCGCTGTCGCAAAACACACCCGCCGCCACCCGACAGCGCCCCACGAACGACCACGACGACAGCGGGGATGCCACCCCGCCGAGCGAAAACGCCCACGCAGCCACGAGGGCCCCGGGAGCGAGGCCCAGCGAAGGCGGCGCCCACGATCGTGGCTGCCGGGCGGGGATCTCTCACCAACCGGTCGGGTGCGGCCTCAAGTTTTTCCCGGGCCGGGTCGTAGATTGAACATGCGACCTTCACGGGCTCAGATCCGGTTCCGGGCGACAGCGGGCGTCATCCTGCCCGGGGCCGGCGAGACGCTGTTTCGGAACCTGGGGCTGCCCCTCCTCTGCCAGGCCCAGGCGACGGACCCCGACCTCGGCCGCAGCCAGTTGTCGGCCTCCGTCGCGTTCTCCGGCGAGCGCGCCGTTGGCACCCTGGCCATCTTCTTGCCAGTGGAACTGGCCCGTCGACTGCTGCCCACCGCCGTGGGCTCCATCGAGGATTGGGTTGGTGAGCTGGCCAATCAACTGACGGGCCGCCTCGTCAACCGCCTGACCATGCGCGGCCTCGTGCTGCGCATCGCGACCCCCACCGTCCGCTGGTGCACGTGGGATCGGGCAGCCCCCCAGGCCGACGCCCTCGTGTGGGAGTTTCGGCTCGGCGACGACGTCGTCTGGGTCGCGGTGTCTGCCACCGTCGATGACGGCTTCTGCGCGGGCACGCCGGTTTCGGCCGGCGCCATTGAGGGGCAGTTGGTGGTCTTCCAGTAGGCCTCGCCGCTCGCATCGGTGTGGTTCCCGCATCGAGTGGGCGGGCCCATCACCAGGTGTCGAAGAAATCGGCGGGCAAGTAGGACAGGCGGACCAGGGGGAACACGGTGTCCGACCCTGCAAGCAGGTAGCACGTCGATGGCCGGTCGGCGCTGACGGACGCGAAGACCTTCAGCAGGGCTTGCTTCTCCTCGCTGAGCTGGAAGGCGAAACCAAAATCCTCACGCACCACGTCATCCAACTGGGTGACCGGCAGCCCCTGGCCGATGACCAGCCTCTGCTGACCGAAGCCAAGCAGCGACACGCAATCGGGGTTGGTGCAGATGTTGGGCTGCACGAACACGGTGGTATCGGTGCCGCCGGTGCCCGTGGTGCAGGCGAAGAGGTTGGATGTCTGGCCCCGGAGCACACCGCGCCCCGCCGGCAACACCACATGGGCGATGTCGACGTCGATGGGGGGACTGCCGTCGTCGATGCAAAATGGCCGACAGGCTGCCGGTCTGGCGACGCAGGGTTCGGCGAGGCCCACGCTGCACACAGTGCCACCGCAGCTGATGGTGTTGCCCACCTTCTCGCAGCCCTGTGATGGAGTGGCGTCGAAGCGCAGTTCCTGGCCGCCGGCTCCGGTCCCGACGCCGACAAGCCCGCTGCCGTCGCCGACGAAGGTCCCGGTGAAGGTGCCGGCAAACGTGCCGCTGGCGTCGCTGAAGGTCTTTGGACCCGTGACCTCCTGGGTGGCGGACCCCAGCATGATGTCGTCGGTGGCGATGCCGGTGAGGGCGTCGGCTTCGTCGCAGGTGGCGGCCGAGGTGGCGCGGCCGTCGAGGTCGCCAGTGGCTGCTCCCGTCCAGCGGGGCGTGCCGTCGGCGTTGACGGCAAAGAGGGCGTCGCCGCCATCGTCTTCGACCCGCACGGCGTCACCAGACGAAGCGCTGATCACAATCGGGCCTCCCGACGGCGCCTCCGTGCAGCCCACCCCCAGCATGGGCACGACGGCGAGGACCGGGGCGAGGATGGAAGCGAGGCGGACGCGCAAAGCGCCGTTGGCAGGGGTCAGCATGACGAGAGGGGATGCATCGCCCAGGCCCGCGGCGGAGCGCATGGCCACGCGGTGGTGCTGCCTGTCGGTGTGGCCCTGTGCCCGGCCACCGTGTGACTTCGACCGATCCCGTTCGGTCGACTTCGACCGCGGAGCGGTCGAGATATTCTGATGATTCAAGTCCTTGGCGCTACGCCAAAGACTTGAAATCAGGTCAGGCCCAACCGTCGTCGACGACGTTCAGGTCGCCGCCTGCGGGCGCCGCCACAAGACGGCGGCCATCGCCTTGCCACTCAACCCATGCACCACCACCGACAGGGTCACCACGATCAACGTCAGCTGCACGAGCTTGAGGGCCAACGACTCGGGCAGCCCGTGCTGGATGGCGAACATCACGTAGTAGAGAGAGCCGATGCCGCGCACGCCGTACCATGCCGACATCCCCCGCAGCTGCCAGGATGTCTTGCTGCCGAGCAGGCACAGCAGCACGCTGACGGGGCGGGCCACGACAAACAAGAAGACGGCGAGGGCGACGGGCTCCCAGGTCCAGGAGTCGCGGAACAAGGTGCCGCCCAGCAGGAGAATCATCACCACCACCGAGAGGCGCTCCAGGTGCTCCTTGAAGACCAGGGCACCCTGGCTGACGCTGGGGCCGGGGTCGACAGTGACGGTGTCGACGGCCACGACGGTGACGTCGCCGCCTTCGGTGGTGACGACGGTGCTCGTCACGGTGACGTTGTCGTCGACGACGTGGCGCTGGCGGGCCAGGCGGAACTCCGTGCGACGCAGGGCGACGGCGGCGAAGAACACCGCCAGGAACCCCCAGGCGTTCACCATGACGCTGACGCCGTAGACGACGCCGATGAGCCCAAGGCCGAGGAAGTCATCGAGGAGCTCGTGATGACCGGGGTGGCCCCGCAAGCGCCAGCCGAGGTGGGCGAGGGCGCTGCCAGCGACGAGGCCGATGGCGATGCCGGCGGCCGTGGCCCAGGCGACGTCGACCGCCAGCCAGCGCCAGCCCGACTCGCCGAGGTCGTGCAGGCCCAGCAGCCCGAGCCCGAGCATGACGAAGGGGAAGGCGGTGCCGTCGTTCATGCCGGCTTCGCAGGCGAGGGTGAAGCGGAGTTGGCCGTCGTCGGTGGCGTGGTCGACCTCGATGTCGCTGGCGAGGACGGAGTCGGTCGGGGCAAGGATGCCGCCGAGCAGGATGGCCGCGCCGACGGGCAGGCCGACGACGTACCAGCCAAAGCCCGCGATCATGGCGATGCACAGGGCCATGGCGGCGGTGGCGAGGATGATGGGGGTGCCCCAGCGTCGAGCCTCGAAGAGAAAGCCGCTCTGGGGTTTGTCGCCGAGGCGAGTCTCTTGAGGGGCGGGCGGGGAAACCTCCCCGCCAACTGGGGCCGTGGAGGGGACGGTGGTCATCTTGATGCCGGCGGCGAACAGCGAGATCAAGACCGCTCCTTCCGTCAGCACCTCGAGGAGCCTGGATTCCTTGAGGGGGTTGAAGTGAAACGCGTTGAGCACCGTGGGCCCCACGATGATGCCGACGGCCAGGTAGATCATGGCCGCCGTCAGGGGCGTGCGCTTGAGCAACGACGATGTGAGCCCGACGCCCAGCAACAACATCCCGATCAGGGTGAACCACACGGCACTGCTCATCGAGGACTCCATCGTCGGTGGGTGGACCCATCGGGCGGGGCGCAGTCACCAGTCACCAATCACCAGAATTGTCGGCACGCCAAGACTGCGGCGGCAGCGATTGCAGCGACCGTGCCGCCCGGCAAGCGCCGAATGCCCAATTGCTGATCGCGGCCGTCGTCGGGGTGGGCGACGACAGCCGCGACAGCCGCGACAGCCCGAAGCACCCCGACAACAACGCCACACGCCGCCACGGCTGTGTCAGGGATGCCACCGGCGGTTGACGCCGGGACCGGGCAGGGCAAGGCCCGACTTGAGCACCGTCGCGCAACGCACTAACCCCACGACGATGTTCTGCCCAACCTGCGGTGCCAAGAATCCCGGAACCGCCACGACGTGCCTGGAGTGCGGCCGTCCTTTGGCGGCCGCCGCCCCCGTGGCCGCACCAACCCAACCGCCGTCCATTCTGCGCCGTCCCGGTCCCCTCGCGCCGCCGTCGATGGACGCCCTGCCCAGGCCCGCCGTCGTCGTCCCACCGGCGATGCCGCTGGCCGCCCCTGCGGCCGCCCCGACCATGCCCTTGCCACCGGCCACCGTCGCCACCGTCGCTCCGCCCGCCGTGGTGTCCCTGCCACCGGCCGCGCCCCTGGCATCCCAGTCGTCTTCGTCGTCGTCGTTGCCAGCGCCAGCGACGGCTCCGCCAGCATCGTCGTTGCCGGCGCCACCGACGGCTCCGCCAGCATCGTCGGCGTCGGTGCCGCCCATGCCCAGGGTGTCGATGGGGCCCACCCTGGTGGCGCCCTCGTCGATGACGGCCCCGGTGACGGCCCCGGTCCTTGAGCGGCCCACGGCGCCGGCCGCCCCCGTCGTCGTCGTCTCTGCGCCCGCGCCCGCGCCCGTTGTCGCGGCTCCGGTCGTTGTCGTCACGGCTCCTGCGCCTGCTCCCGCACCTGCTCCCCCACCGGCCGCGGCCGCCGTCGTCGCTGAACCACCGGCGGCGCCGCCAGCTGCACCTGCGGCCCCTCGCGCGGCGCCCGTCGTCGTCGCTGCGCCACCGACGGTGGCGCCTGCTCCTGCTCCGGTTGCCCCTCCCCCACGTGCAGCGCCCGTTGTCGTCACCGCTGCGCCCCCGACGGTGGCGCCTGCTCCGGTTGCCCCTCCTCCACGTGCCGCGCCGTCTGTTGTCGCCGAGCCTGCTGCTCCTGCTCCTGCTGCTGCTCCACGTGCGGCGCCGGCTGTTGTCGCCGAGCCTGCTCCTGCTGCTGCGCCCCCGGCGGCGCCCGTCGTCGTCACCGCACCACCGCTGGCCCCGGCCCCGCCTCCCCGGCCAGCGCCCGCCGCCGTCGTCGCCAAAGCCCCCGTCCACGCCACCGCCCAGGCCCGGGGGGCGCGCCTGCCTGAACGACACCTCGAGGTGGCGTCCACGTTGGCCCAGCTGGGGGCTGCCCTCGTCGACGGCGTCGGCGCTGCCGTACTCGTCGCCGGCGTCACCCGGGCCCTGCTGGGGGTGCTGGGCATCAAGCCCAGCGTTCAGGGTGTGGTCGACGCCCTCCACACCAACGCGCCGAGCCTGCTGCCCCTGCTGCTGGCCGTCCCCGTCGGTGTTGGTGTGTGGCAACTGACGTCGCTGCTGCTCAAGGCGACGCCGGGCCAGCGTCTGTTTCGCCTGCGCCTCGTCGACGGGGCCGGGCGCCCACCCGCGGTACCGCGCCTGGTGCTGCGCGCCGCCGTCAATGCCGTCGGCGTGTTGATGCTGCTGGCGGGTCCGGCCTTCGCCCTGCTCATCGACGCCCGCCGTCGGGGCCCCGGTGACGTCGTCGCCGGCACTGTGGCTGTCACCGCCGCCTCGCTGGCAGGTCGAGGGGCGTGACCACCGACCCCTTCCTGCGGCTGCTGGAGCAGCCAGACCCCGAGCGGGGGACGCCGGCGTTGTCGTCGTCAACCCTCGATGAACTCATCGAGCGCACGGTCTTGCTCGGCGGCACCAGTGACACCGCCGCCCAGGAACTGGGCATCGTCGACGAGCCCACCGCCCTGCGTCTCCTTGGCCGGGGCCACCAGCTCGACGTCGCCGACCGGGCGGCCCTGCTGCCCCTGCAACGGGGCACCGGTGATGCCCTGACGGCGTCGTTGCGGCAGGTGCTGCCCCGCAAGCTGGCCCTGACCCACGGCATTTGTCCCCTGCACCTGACGGGGCGCCGCCTCACCGTCGTGCAAAAGCCCAACGACGACCCCATGGCCGCCGCCGCCAGCCTCGAAGAGCTTGGCTTCGCGTTGTCGATGGCGGTGCGGGCCCTCATCACCACGGAGGCCCTGTGGGCCCGGGCCACGGAGTGGGTCTACGGCACGCCGGTGCCCCCGCGGCTGATGTCGGTGTTGTCGCCCACGTCCATCGACGTCGACCTCGACCTCGAGAGCGCCGACGAGAGCGGCTGGAGTGCGGTCTCCACCGCCACGCCCCGGGCCCAGCCCAACCCGTTCACGCCGTCCCTCGACGACAGCAGCGGCTGGCGCATTCCAGGCCCGGGCGAGGTGGTGCTGCCCGCCCACGCCGCCTCGAAGGATGCACCCCACCTTGCCATTGTCAGCGAGGGCACCCTCCCCGACGACGCCCCCCTCGCCGTCAAAGAGCGGCTGCGTTTGCTCGATGTCGCCGCCGCCGCCCACCGGGCACGCCGTCGCCAGAAGGTCCTGTGGAGCGTCGACGACGCCATTGCCGAACTGGCCCTGTGCCAGACCCGCGATGAACTCCTCGAGGTCACCCTGCGCTTCGCCTATCGGCGCCTGCACACGGCGTCGATCTTTGTGCGCCTGAGCCAGGGGCTGACCTGCTTCGACGTCCTCGACCCCCTCCTTGAGGGGCATGAGCTCAAGCGCTTCATCATCCCCGTCGACGAGAGCCAGGTGCTCGGCCGGGCGGTGTCGTTGTCGAGCCCGTCGCTCGGACCCATCGACGACAACGACCCCCTGTGTCGCCTGCTGGGTCGCAAGCCGCGCTCGGTCCTCGTGGTGCCCATCATGTTGGGGGAGAGGGCCATCGGCGCCATCGTCGGCGACAACGACGAGAAACCCATACCGCCCACCTTGTTGGGCGAACTGCTGCGCCTGCAACCCGCCCTGAAGCGGGCCCTGACGGCCCTCGTCATGTCTGCCCGCCGTGCGGCCGAACCCGCCGGAGCAGGCTCCCCCCTCCCTTCAGGGAAAGGGGCCGGGGGTGCCGTCGACGCCGTGGAACCCCGCGTGGAACCCACCGTGGAACCCGTGGTGATCGCGGCCCCGGTGGACCTCCCACCTGCACCGATACCCACCCCCACCCCCACACCTGCACCCACACCCACGCCCACACCCATCGAGCTTCCCATCGCGGTGGCGAAGACCGCCACGCCCCTTCCCTCAGCCCCGGGAGGCGCGCTGGCGGTGGCGCCGTCGCCGGGGGCCCAGGCGAAGGAAGCCCTGCTGCAGGCCACCTGGCGGGCCTGGCTGGCGGTGCCGGTGGATGACGGGATCGCGGGCCTGGTGCGGGCCCTGGAGGTCGCTGGCGAGGGGGCCAACGCCGCCGTGGTGCGGCTGGTGACCATCGGCTTGCCGGCCATGCCGGCCCTGGCCCGGGCCTTTCCCGGCAGTGGCAGCAGCGGTGGCAGCACCGTTGGCATGAGCGACGAAGGCGTGAGCGCCGTCGTCCGAAGCAAGGGCCTCGTCGAGAGCCCCTTCTTCGACCTGCTGGAGCGCGTCGGTCCCGACCGCATGGCGCCCATCGTGGTCGGCGCCCTGGATGATCCCGATCGTCGTCGACGTTTCGCCGCCGCCGTCGCCGCCCGCCGTTTCCTGCTCGCCGCCGCCATCCCCGCCCTGGGGCGCCGCTTGCTGGACGCCGAGCCCTCCATCGCCGCCACGGCCCTCGACGCCATGACCCACTTCAAGGGCACCGCTGCCTGCGACGCCGTCTGCGCCCGCCTCAGAGACCTCTGTCGCCGTGGCCACGACCACGAACGTCGTAACGCCATGCGCGCCGTGGCCGCCCTGCGGGACATCGAGGCTGTCCCCGTGCTCCTCGACCTCGTGGGTGCCCGCCCCCGCGAGCTTGGCGAAGAGGCCCGCTCAGCCCTGGTGGAGCTCACCCGCCAGGACTTCGGCACCGCCGAGCGTCGCTGGCGCGCCTGGTACACCGACCACCAGCGAGAACCTCGACGGCGCTGGCTGCTGCAGGCCCTCGCCCATCGGGACCTGTCGCTGCGGATCGCGGCCGCCGACGACCTCGCCGAAGACGGCACCGCCCTCCTTGGCTACCACCCCGACGACGCCCCGGTGGATCGGGCCGAGGCCCTGGTCCGGGTCTGCAGCGCCCTCGGCGAGCCGGTGCCGTCATGACGAAGCCCCCTGCCAGCGTCGACAGCGGTGCTGATGAGCGTCCCCTGCGGGCCCGCTTCGTGTCCCTCGACGACGGGCCAAGCCCTCCCGAGGGCGTCGTCGTCTACGAGGCGAAAGACCCGGGCCAGGCCGTCGACACCGCCATCGCCCGCGGCGAACCCGCCCCCTACGGGGCCGTGCTGTGGGACAGCGCCACCGCCCTGGCGCGCCGGCTGTTTCGCGCGAACCTCGAGGGGCGGCGGGTGTTGGAGCTCGGCTGCGGCTGTGGCCTGGTCGGCGTCGTGTGCGCCGTGCGGGGGGCCACCGTGCTGTGCACCGACGTCGACCGCCACACCCTTGTGGCCACGTTGCGGGCCGCCAGCGACGCCGGGGTTGGCGCCCGTCTCGCCGTCGACACCTTCGACATGTGCGGTGCCGAGCCCCTGCCCGACGTCGACGGCGCCCCGGCCACCGACGTCGTCATCGCCGACGTTCTCTATGAGCCCATGCTGGCGGCTGCGGCGGCCCGTCGAACCCTGGAGGCCCTGGCCATGGGGGCCCGCGTCTTCGTCGGCGACCCCGACCGCGCCGGTCGCAAGGACTTCCTGCGCCTGCTGCGAGCAGCCGGCGTCGGCGGTGCAGCCGGTCCCGTCTTTGACGATTGCCTCTGCATCTTGCAGCCAGTCGTCGACGGGGATCGCTGATGGCCATGATGTCGTCGGTGCCCATCGCCCCGCCGCCCACGGTGCGGGTCCTGCCCACGATGCTCGCGGCCCTGGTGGCGTCGCTGCTCTTCGTGGTGGGCCTGAGCGTTGTGGCCCGCCTGACCGCCGAAGGCGCCGTGATGCCGCCCCCACCGGCGCTCCTCGATGACGTCGACGCCGGGACGCCAGCGGACGGTGATGGGGCCGGGGCCGTCGTCGTCGACGGCGTGGATGCTGGTGTTGTTGATGAAGTCGTTGATGCCGGCGTGCTGGTCACCGTGGAAGGTGGGCCCGATGCCGGCCCCGAGCCCCTCACGCCTCCCACCGTCGATGGTCCTCCCTACGACGTCCGCGCCGTCGCTGCCGCCGCCGCCGCCCTGGTGGCGGACTGCTCCAAAGACGCCCTGCGCTGGGACCCCTCCCTGGGTGGACCCTTCACCCTGCGGGTGACGCTGCCGGCGGCCGACGTCGTCGACCAAAGCCCCGTCATCGTCGTCGACGGCCTGCGCTCCCCCGTCCTGCAGGGATGCCTGCAGCGACGGCAGCGCACCCTCGACCTTCCCGCTGGTGCCACCGGACTGCTGGTGTCCCAGGTGGTGACAGCGCGGGCGGCCCTCGGCACCGATGGCAGCGTCAGCGTGTCCGACGAAACGGTGATGGCCCCCTGAGCCTGGCCTGACGTGTTCCGCTTTGGCACCTGGCCTCCAGCAGTGTTTCAGCACGAAACAGAAACGCACCTTCCGAGTTGGTCCGACTCTTGATTCGAGGGAGTCGGAGGTCAGCCATGAAGATGATGTTGTTGGCAGCGCTCGTGTCGCGGGTGCTTGCCCCTGCAGTTGCGCCCGATGGACGGGCACTCGAAGGAGACTATCGCGGTATTGCCGTTGAAGAGACGATCGTCGACGTCAACGTTGGACGTCTTGCGCCCACCATGTGTGGACCGAGGGGGGCGCCGACGGTGGCCCTGGTGGTGAGGCAAGGCGACGTCGACGCCATCGCCATCATTGACGACAACGCCTCCGTCATCCGTTTGCCCGCCGCCGCCATCAGCCAACCTGTCGCGTCGGCGGACTGCCAGACGTTCTCGGTGGTGCTGGCGGATGGTGGCCTGGCCCGGGTGGACCGCACCGGCGACGTCGTCCACGGGGCCTTCGTGAGCGCCCCCGCCGACGTTGGCGAGTGGGTCATGGGGCTGCCCTTCATCATGGCCGGCGCCACCTGCGCCACGGCTGCTCCCGGGGGAAGGCTCGCCCGGGCGCCGTGTGCTGCACCCCAGGACGGCGTCGTCCTCGACGACCTCGATGGGCAGCGCGTCGTGGGCCTCCTCGCCGGCGAGGATGACGATGTCCTCGCCCTGACCGACGTTGGCAGTGTCTGGCTGGCGTCGGGGTCCACTGTCGTCAAGCTGGCCGACGGCCAGGCCGCCGGCGTGGCCATGCTGCCGGCTGGCGACGATGTGCTCGTGGTTCGCCGGGATGGCAGCGTGACGTCCCTGTCGACGGGCCGCTCGCTGTCCCTTGGCGCCGAAACGGTCCTGGCCCCCGTGCTGTTGCAGCATGGATCCCAGCGATTGGTGGTGGCCGCCGTCGGTTCGACCGTGGCGGTCGTCGACGTCGACACCGGCGCCCGCCAGCTGCACAACGTGGCCTCGGCCCCCATGGGGCACCTGCTGCTCGGGACGTCGTTTTCGCCGTGGGTGGCCGTCCAGGTCTCGTCCCAGGAGAGCCAGGTCATCGCTCTCGACGGCGAGCTCTCAGCGGGATCGATGCCGGTCTCGGGCGCGGTCATTGGTGACACCACCATCCAACCGGCACGAGCCATGAGCGTTGCCCTTCGTCCCATCGCGGTCCCGGCCGACAGGGCCGGCGCCATCGATGCCATCGCCGACGATCAGCAAGGCCTGTCGTGCTCCAGTTCGTCGGGCGCCCTGCCGTCGCTCGCCTTCCTCGGCGTCTTCATGGTGCTGCTGTTGCAGCGCCGTCGCAGCGCGGCCCTCGTGATTGTGCTGTTGGCGGCGGGACAGGCCTCGGCCCAGACAGCGGCCGAGGCTGCGGCCAGGGCAGCGGCTGTGGACCGCACCGTCACCGGCGAGCTCCTTACCCCTCTCGACGTCCCCACCCGGGCCGACGGAGCGACCACCAGCGAGAAGCGGGTGCTGCTGTTCGAAGACATGCTCGGCAAGGGCCAGAATGATTGGGACTACAACGACGCCGTGGTTCGCACGAAGTCCGAAACGTGGGACTGCAAGGCGGGTGCCTGCGGCGCCTTCTTCGAGCAGAACGCCGTCGACCTTGAGACCTGGCGCGTGGACCTTGACACCGCCCGAGCCATCAGCAGCAGCGGGGCAGTGATTCGCCTCGACGTCGAGCAGGTGGCCACCGGCGCCGGCTATGTCCATGGTCTTCGGGAGCGCCTCAAGTTCGTCGACCGCTGGATTGCCTGGGTCGTGCATACGTACGCCGACGGGACATTGAACGTCGAGGTCTACGAAGACGTCGGCGTCCTCGACGTCCCCCTGTACGACACCCATGCGGTCTTCGACGCCGGCACCTATGTGAACACGGTTGGCTCGACCGGGTTCACCTCTCCGCTGCAGAACACCCACCTGGTTGTCTTCGCCGAGGGGCCAGTTGCTGCAGGCATCGCGAATGCGCCCGGCCCCTGGGACCTCTACCTGCTTCTGCCCTGGCTGGACGCCGACGGTGGCAATGAGATCCACCGCGTGTCCATCTCGGGTCAGACGGAGATCACGGCCGAACCAGCCACGCTGGTGGATCGTCCGTTGCCATTTGTCCTCGAGCTCAAGGGCACCGACGCCCAATGGCCCTGCGAGGGTGTGCCGATCTGGCACGTCTTTCCGCGCTTCGTCGACGAGGTGCTCGCCGGCGGCAATCCCGGCGATGTGGTCACCGACCCTTCGCCGCCGTCGCTCACCTGGTCGGTGGGTGGCAACCCGACCTGCAAAGCCGATGGCAGAATCATTGGTGCCGCCGTCACCCTCTGTGATCCAAACCTGGGCTTGCCAACCTGTGGCGTCCCCGGCGACGAGACAACGTCATACGCCTTCGACTTCGACAGCGACTCCAAGGTCAAGCCAGACGACCCAACAGCCGACATCATGAAGGAAAAGGACTGGCTGATGCGCAACGGCACGGTCCAGGCCCCGTCGGGATTCAAGGTCACCGACATCGACACCGTCGTGTGCGCCATTGATGATGGCCGCACCTACAGCGCCGAACCGATCCCGTTCTTCGCCCTTGCCGGCGAGGTGTATTGCGTGATCACCGCCGATGGAGCCGTCGTGCGCCTGATGGCCGATGAGGCCTGCTGCGGGGACATCACCATTCGCGCCCTGCATGAAAGGTGACCTGCGGGCGTCCTGGTGACCATCCATGAGCCGTGTGTTCCACGCCGGGCAGCGACCCACGTGGAACACATGCTCATTGGCGGCAGCCCGCCCCGGCACGGACAGCACACCTGAAGAGTTCGATTCTTCAAGCACTTGGCCGTTCAGCCCGTCTGTGGATCTTCGACACCCGCGGGCAGCCCTTGACCGCCCCACGGCGCCGGTGCTCTCGTTTCAACCATGAAGAACATCTCCCGCAGCCTCTGCTGTCTCGTGACCGTCCTTGGGTGTTTCGCGTGCGACAACACCGCGCCCGCAACAGCGCCTTCGACGACGCCTTCAACGACGCCTTCCACAGCGCCTTCCACAGCGCCTTCGACGCCGCCTTCGCCGCCAGCGACACCGCCGGCAGCGGCGCCCGCCGCAGCCACCGTTGATGTCTGTGCGCTCATCACCCAGGCCGAGGTGAAGGAGGTGCTCGGTGGCGTCGACGTGGGCGCGGCCGAGCCCCAAACAGCGGGCGGCTCCCTTCTGGGCGGGTGCAACTTCATGGTGCTCTCGCAGGGCAAGATCGTCAGCGTCAGCGCGCGGCCGACGACGGAGTGGTCGGCGACGGTGGCGGTCTACAAGGACCTCGCACCCGTCGCTGGCGTCGGTCAGGCGGCCCACCATTCGAGCAAGATCGGGATGCTCGTGCAGCCCGCCGGCACGCCGTATTTCCTGCACGTGTTGGTCTCGCCGGGCAACGATCAGGCGACGCTGGCGAAGATCGCGCTCAAGGCCCTCTGAGCAGGCCTGAGCAGGCCTGAGCAGGTGACGACCTGACGACGACGTTCAGCTGTCGTCGACGGGGACGCCCTCGATGCGCAGGACCCGCAGGGCCTGCCCCGCCAACCAGGTCCGGCGGGGCGAGCCGCACACCGGGCACGGTGTCACCCGATCGGGGGGCGACGTCTCGGCACCACAGGCCAGACACCGGGCCTGCGCCGGCGTCGACACCACCTCAAGGCGGGCCCCCTCGGCGAAGGTGCCCCGCAGCGCCACCTGCAGCGCGGTGGTGAGGGCAGTGGCGTCGACGCAGGCCAGGGCGCCGACCTCGAGGACGACAACCTCGACGGAGCGCAGCTGCTGACGTTGGGCCTCGAGGATCCCCACCACCTCCAGGGCCAGGGACGCCTCATGCACCGCCGACCCCCCGGGCCTCGCCGTCGTTGACGGCCACGCCGAGGGCCCGCAGCTCGACGACGAGCCGCCGCCACGCCACCTCAAGGGCCCGGGCGGTCTCGTCATGGAGGGGCTCTCCGAGCTCGAAGGCGTGGCCCCCCACGCTGAGCAGCCACGACGGCGGCGGCGCTTCGCCCAGGGTCCCTTCGACGAGCCGCAGGAGCTGCCCCGGCGAGCAGGAGTGGGTCGTCACCGCCAGTCCGCCGCGCGCCGGCACAACGGGTGCCCAGGCCACCCGCCCCGGGTCGCTGGCGGCGGCGTCGACGAAGATGACGGCCCGACGACCGACGACGTCGAGGGCGTGCTCCACCATGAGCTGCGCATCGCAGCACACCTCCACCTGCGGGCCCACCGTGCCCATCGCGATGGCGGCCTCGAGGCGCTCCGCCAGCAGGGGGCCGATGGCGTCGTCGCCGCGGCTGGCGTTGCCCACGGCCAACACGAGGACCGGCGCCCGCACAGCACTCATGGTGCCCCGCCGCTGGGGGGCCAATGGCGCGGCGTCGACGTCGGCGCGAGCTGTTCAACGACCCCGTCTTCGTGCCGGCACAACACATCAACGAGCTCGCCGCCCCCGTCGACGAGCTCGATGCGCAGGGGCATCTGACCGACAGCGTGGGTGGCGCAGGACAGGCAGGGGTCGTAGGCGCGAATGGCCACCTCGATGCTGTTGAGCAGGCCCTCACTCAAGGCCCGCCCGTCGAAGTTCGTCGCTGCCACCTGACGCACGGCCTCGTTCATGGCGGTGTTGTTGTGGGTGGTGGACACGATCAGGTTCGCGTGGGTGATGATGCCGTCGTCGTTGATGCGGTAATGGTGCAGCAACGTGCCCCGCGGCGCCTCGATGACGCCGATGCCCTCCTGCTTTGGCGTGCCCGTGGCCCGCAGGTCGGTCCCCACGATGTCATCGTCGTCGAGGAGGGCGGCGATGACCTCGGCGCAGTGCAGGGTGTCGATCATGCGGGCCCAATGCTGGGCGAGGGACGCGCCCACGGGCTTTCCCCCGCCAAACGCCATGAACTCCACGCGGGCCGCCTCTGCACGAGGGGTGTCGAGGAAGGTGGCGTTGTTGATGCGGGCCAGGGGGCCGACCCGATACCAGCCGTGCTCGGGACCCATGGCCCGCAGGAAGGGGAACTTCATGTAGGTCCAGCTCTTGACCTCTTCGCCGATGAGGTCTTCGTAGCCGTGGACGTCGACGTGGTCGACGACGATGCCGCCGTCAGCATCCTTCACCCGCAGGCCGCCGTCGTAGAGGTCGGCAGCGCCGTCTTCGCGGATGAGGGACATGTACATCGAGGGGAACGACGCGAAGTCGCCGTGGGCCGGCAAGTTCTGCAGGAAGAGGTCCCGCGCCAGGTCCGTCGTCTGCGCGCACCAGTCGATGATGTGCCCGATCTCAGCCCGCATCCACGCCCGCTTCTCCGTCGACAAGGGCTGGGTGAAGCCGCCGGGGACCGAGCCGGTGCCATGGATGCGTTTGCCCGTGAGGATCTCGATGACCTGCTGGCCGAATTTGCGGATCTTGATGCCCTGCAGCCCGAGCTCCCGCCGATCCTGCAGCACCCCCAGAATGTTTCGGTGGGCCACGTCGTCGTCGAAGCCAAAGAGCAAGTCCGGCGACGCCAGATGAAAGAAGTGCAGGGCATTGGACTGCACCACCTGGGCTGCATGGAGCAGACGACGCAGCTTCACCGCCGTGGGCGGCACCGGGCCATCGCCAACGACGAAGGCGTCGCAGGCCTTGCTGGCGGCCAGCAGATGGCTCACCGGGCAGATGCCGCACAGGCGCTGCACGAGGGTGGGCACCTCCCAGTAGGGCCGTCCCTGGATGAAGCGCTCGAAGCCGCGGAACTCGACGATGTGCAGGCGGGCTTGCTGCACCCGCCGATGCTCGTCGAGGAGCAGGGTCACCTTGCCGTGTCCCTCCACCCGGCTGACGGGCTCGATGACCACCCGCTGCAGGGTCTCTGGATGTTCGGCAGTCTCAAGGGGACGGGGCATCAGGGACTCCAGACGTCAGAGCATCGCAGCGTCAGTCGAAGCATCAGTCGAAGGATCAGTCGAAGCGTCGGTCCGCTGGTGGCAGCGTCATCGCCCGCCCCTCGAGGACCGACATGATGAGCTCCCGAAAGGCGGCGGCCGGCGGCGGACAGCCGGGCAGGGTGACGTCGATCTTCACCACCTGGTGGATGGGCAACACCGCCTTGAGCAGGGGCGGCAGCTCGGGATCGTTTGGCACCTGGGGCGAAAACAGCCCCTCGCGCAGGTAGGCCTCCGCCACGAGCTCGGCGACGGGAATGCCGTTGCGCAACGACGGTACGCCGCCGTACATGGCGCAGGCCCCGACGGCGACGAGGATGCGACAGCGGGCGCGAAACTCCCGCAGGACCTCGACATTCTCGGTGTTGCAGACGCCGCCTTCGATGAGGCCCACGTCGACGCCGTCGGCGCTGACGTGCTTGATGTCGGTCAGGGGCGTGCGGTCCAGCTCGATGAACGGCATGAGGTCGAAAAGGGCCTCGTCAATGTCGAGCAACGACATGTGACAGCCGAAGCAGCCCGCCAGCGAGCACGACGCGATCCGCAGCCGCCGGGCCGACGCCGTCGGTGTGGTCGGTGAGCTCGGTGTGGTCGGTGTCGTCATGTGTCCTCCGGCTTGGTGGCGATATCGGCAACGTCATAGCGACGGGCGCCGATGGCCACGAGGTAGGCGCCACCTTTTGGGAGCAGCGCCCCCGTGGGGCACACCGAGATGGCGCGGTCGTCCCTGGCGATGGCGCTGTCCTTCAAGAGTCCGCTCGGGCTGTTCACCAGCAGCGTCGTGTGGGCGCCGCGGCCGCCGATGGCGAAGACGCTCTTGCCGTCGACGTCGTGGCTCGCCCGCACGCACAGCTCGCACAGGATGCAGCGGCTGCGGTCCAGCCACACATCCGGATGGGAGGCATCCACCGGCCGCGTGGGGAACGCGTGCTCGAAGTGGGTGTCCTGCATCCCCACATGGGTCGCCACGGCCTGCAGGTGGCAGTCGCCGCTCTTCTCGCAGAACGGACAATGGTGGTTTCCTTCGACAAACAGCATCTGCACCAGGTGGCGACGGTCCGTCGTCAGGGCCTCACTGGCCGAGGTCACGTCGAGGCCGGCGCTGGCAGCCAGGGTGCACGACGTCATGGCCCGGCCCCCCACGAGGACCGTGCAGACCTTGCAGCTGCCCCGGGGCGCGAAGTCGCGGTGGTGACAGAGGTGGGGGATGTAGCGGCCGGCATCCTGGGCCGCCTGCATGACGGTCTGCCCCGGCGAAAACGGCACTGTCTCTCCGTCGAGGACGAAGGTTGGGCGGGAGTCGTCGGTCCTGCTCATGGCTGCTCCGTCGTCGGGTTGGCGCCCATGTCCGCCGTCGCCGCGGCGAGGTCGAAGGCTTCGTCATCCGTGCGAAGCCGCCCCACAAGGACCTCGGGGAACTGCGTCAGGACATCCACCAGGGGATGGGGCGCCGTCTGGCCGAGGCCGCAGTGGCTCAGACGCTCCATCAGGTCAGACACCTCGTGCACGCGGGCGACGTCGCGGGGGCTGCCCCGCCCTGCCGCGAAGCGGTCCGCCAGCGCCGTGAGCTGCACGCAGCCCACCCGACACGGCGTACAAAACCCGCAGGACTCCTCGGCGAAAAAGTGGGTGAAGCGCCGGGCCACCTCGAGGAGGTCCCGGTCCCGGCGAAACACCGTGAAGGCGCCGCCAGTGGGCAGGTCCTCAAAGGCAATCCGACGGCCAAACGACGCCGGCGGCACAAGCCGCCCCGAAGGCCCGCCCACCAACACCGCGCCGACGTCGACGGCGCCGCAGTCGGCCAGGACCTCGTCGACGGTGAGCCCCCAGGGGACCTCATACAGACCGGGCCGGGCCACGTCGCCCGCGATGCTGAGCAGGCGGGTGCCCGGCGACAGCTCGGTGCCGCGGGCGCGAAACCACGGCGCGCCATGGACCGCGATCTGGGCCACCTGCACGAAGGTCTCGACGTTGTTGTTCACCGTGGGCATCGACAGATGGCCACGCTCCACCGGGAAGGGCGGACGCGTCCGCGGGATGCCCCGCTTGCCCTCGATGGACTCGATGAGGGCGGTCTCCTCGCCGCAGACGTAGGCACCCGCCCCGAGGTGCAGGGTGATGTCGAAGGCAGCGCCGCTGCCGAGCACGTCGGGGCCAAGCAAGCCCTGCTGTCGACGACGGGCGAGGACCTCGTCGAGATGGGGCGCGATGAAGGCGTACTCCGCCCGCAGGTAGATGAAGCCGGTGGCGGCGCCGACGCAGAGGGCCGCGATGGTCATGCCCTCCACCATCTCGTCGGCCCAGGCCATCAGCAGCAGGCGATCCTTGAACGTGCCGGGCTCCCCCTCGTCGGCGTTGCAGGTGATGACCTTTGGTCCCGGCTGGAGCCGACACGCCTCCCATTTGCGCCAGGTCCCAAAGCCTGCGCCGCCACGGCCCCGCAGTCCCGAGGCCTTCAGCGTGTCAAGAAACGCCATCCGCCCGGTGGCGAGGTCGGGGACGACGAGCGTCTGCAGGGCAGCGCCCGGGGCAATCGGCTGGGACAGGGTCTGCTCATGCCGCCAGACCGGGTTCGCCACGGTGAAGAAGTCTGGCGGCCAGTGGTCCAGGGGGACCTCGGTGGCGATGAGCTCGGCGATCTCGTCGATGCGACGGGGGGTCAGCCGCACCAGGGGACGCTCGTTCACAAGGCCCGCGGGCCCCTGGTCACACAGGCCCGTGCACGACGTGGCATGCACCGAGACGAGCCCGTCACCACGGGTCTCGCCCTCAACGACACCAAGCCGGGCACACAGTTGCGCCCGCAAGGCCTCGCTGCCCTGCAGACGGTCGGTGACGCCGTCGCTCAGGTACACCGTGTAGCGCCCCCGCGGGACGTCGCTGAGGAAGTGGTAGAAGCCGACCACGCCGCGGATGTCGGCGAGGCCGACGCCGCACCACGTCGCCAGGGCCTCGATGGCGACCGGTGGCACGTGTTGAAAACGGGCCTGAACCTCGCGCAGAGCCTGCAGGACCGCCCCCGGCGACCGTGGATGGCGGGCGAGGAGGTCATCCAGCACGGGGTTCGTCGTCGTCGTCGTCGTCGTCATCGGTGTCGTCGTCATCGGGGGCCTCAACAGATGCGCGGGAGGGGGTCGCCCATGAGCCAGTCGAGCACGCGCATGCCCCCCAGGGGGGTCCGCAGCGCCACGGTACAGGTGGCGTCGTCGACCACCTCGCCCACAACGGCGGCGTCGCGGCCGAGGGGATGGCTCCGCAGACAGGCAAGGACGGTGGTCGCCACCGCCGGGGCACAGATGACGACGACCTTGCCCTCGTTGGCGAGGGACAGGGGTTCAAGACCGAGCAGCTCGCAGGCCGCCTGCACGGCGGGCGCGATGGGGATGGCGTCTTCACGCAGGACCATGCCCACCGACGATGCCGCGGCGATCTCGTTCAGGGTCGTCCCCACGCCACCCCGGGTGGGGTCGCGCAGGACGCGCACATCGTCACCGAGGTCCCACAGCGGCGCCACGAGGGAAACCAGACAGGCCGTGTCGGACACCGTCGGCGTCTCGAAACGCAGCCCCTCCCGGCAGGCGAGGATCGCCACGCCATGGTCGCCGATGGTGCCCGATACGATGACGACGTCTCCGGGGCGCGCCCGCCGCGCCGACAACTGCACCGTCGGCGCCACATGACCAAGGCCCGAGACCGCCAGAAAACAGCCGTCGCCCTTGCCCCGTTCCACCACCTTCGTGTCCCCTGCCACGATGGCGACGCCAGCGGCGCACGCGGCCTCGCCAACGGACCGGGCCAGGCGCTGCACGTCGAGCAGCGGCAGCCCCTCTTCGAGGATGAAGCCGACCGTCAAGGTCAGTGGCGTGGCCCCCATCATGGCAAGGTCGTTGACGGTGCCATGGACGCCGAGAACGCCGAGGTCGCCGCCGGGAAAGAACAACGGCGACACCACGTGGACATCTGTGCTCTGCACCAGGCGATGTCCCGGGGGCACGAGCCCGGCAGGCAGCACGACGCCGTCGTCGAGGGTCGCCGTCGTGAAGCCCTGGGATGACCAGTGGGCCCACGTCGGTGCAAACGCTGGCGCGAAGACCTCGTCGACGAGCTGCCAGGTGGCGAGGCCGCCGGCCCCGTGGGCGAGCTCGACGCGGCCGGTGGCGATGGGCAGGGGACGACGACGCACGCTCATGCGGCCGTCCCGGGCACCACGGGCAGGCCACGCCCGCGGGGACGGTGCAGCCAAGCGGCGGCGCAGGCCCCTTCGGTGCTCACCATGCAGGCCCCGAGGGGACGGTCGGGGGTGCAGGCGGTGCCGAACAGCTTGCATTGTTGGGGCGTCTCGTGACCGCGCAGGATGGGCCCGCAGCGACAGGCCGGGTGGTCTTTCACATCGGGGTCGTCGAGGGAGAAGCGGCGCTCGGCGTCGAAGTCGGCAAACGCTGGCGTCAGGCGCAGGGCGCTGTGGGGGATCTGCCCGAGCCCGCGCCAGCCGAAGCTGTCCCGGCGCTCAAACACCTCGTCGGTGATGGCCCGGGCGCGGGGGTTGCCGTCGGCTGTTACCGCCCGCGTGAACTGGTTCTCGACCACGGCCCGTCCGTCGTTGACCTGCCGGACGAGCATCCAGATGGCCTGCAACAGGTCGAGGGGCTCGAAGCCGGCGATGACGACGGGGAGGCGGTAGCGCTCGGCGAAGACCTCGTAGGGGCGGGTACCGATGATCGTCGACACATGGGCCGGGCCCACCAGGCCATCGAGGGCCACGGGCTCGGGCTGGTCGAGGATGGCGTGCATCGCGGCGGGGGTGAGCACGTGGTTGCAGAGGATGCTGAAGTTCGTGAGCCCCTCGTCACGGGCCCGCTTGACGGCGACGGCGGTCGGTGGCGTCGTGGTCTCGAAGCCGATGGCGAGAAAGACCACCTGTCGATTCTGGCTGGCGCGGGCCAGGGCGAGGGCGTCGTCGACGGAATAGACCATGCGCACATCGGCGCCGGCGGCCCGGGCCGACAGCAGGCTCTCGCCGTCGATGGTGGGGACGCGCATGGTGTCGCCGTAGGTGGCGAGGATGACGTCGTGGTGCTTAGCGAGGGCGATGGCCTGGGCGATGCGCCCCATGGGCAGGACGCAGACCGGGCAGCCCGGACCGTGGATCATCCGGACCACGTCGGGCAGCAGGTCCAGCACGCCGTGGCGGGCGAGGGCATGGGTGTGGCCGCCGCAGAACTCCATGAGGCGATAGACGCGGTCGGGGCGCACATCCAGCGCGATGCCCGCTGCCAGCGTGCGGGCCAGGGCCGGGTCGCGAAACGCCGTGACGTACTTCATGGGGCTGGCTTCGGGTCGTCGCTCTCGACGGTGTTGACCGTGTCGCCGGCCGCGAAGGCGGCGAGGGTGGCCTCGGCCTCGGCGGTGTCGAGGCGGGTGAGGGCGTAGCCGACGTGGACGATGACGTGGTCGCCGACGACCACGCCGTCGATGAGGGCGAACGACACCCGACGCCGTACCCCGCCCAGTTCGACGACGCCGCCATCGTCGTCGTCAACCGTGATCACGCGGGCGGGGAGGGCCAGGCACATGGGGCATGCTACCCCAGGATTCGGCGCCGTCGCTGCCAGGCCACCCACGCCTGCCCCGCGCTCAACGCAGCATCGCCGCAGGGCAGCTGCGTCGGGAGCCAGACCCGCAGCCCGGCCTCCCGCAGGGCCGCCGTGAGCCCCTCCTCAAGGAGCCGGTTGGCGAGGCAGCCGCCGGCCAGCACGACCGTGTCGATCCCGTGGGCGCGCGTGGCAGCAATGGCCCCTTCGGCGAGCCCCCGCGCCAGCGCGACATGGAAGCGCCGGGCAGCGACAGCCACAGCGACGTCGTCGTCAGGGGGAGTGTCTGCCAGACCCGCGAGGAGCGGGCGCCAATCCAACACCTGACGGCCAGCGATGTCCTGCCACACCATCGTCATCATCGTCGTCGTCGGCGCCGCCGTCTTCGATGGCCAGGGTGCATCGACGGCGCGGCTCTCGAGCCAGAGGGGCGCCTCCCCCTCGAAGGTGCTGCGGGCGGGGCCACCGAGGAGGGCGGCGACGCCGTCGAAGAGGCGGCCGAGGCTCGTGGTGCGTGGTGTGCCCGGCCGGCTTGCCAGGCTGGCCACGGCGGCGGCCCAGGGCTCATCGGGGAAGCGGGTGGCGATGTCGTCGCTGCGCCCGAGCTCGGCGAGGATGGCAGCGGCGAGGCGCCAGGGCTCGCGGGCGGCGCGGTCACCGCCGACGAGGGCCAGGGGCCACAGATGGCCCAGCCGATCACAGCGGGCGCCCTGCACCCGCAGGAGCTCACCGCCCCAGGCGCTGCCGTCGTCGCCGTGGCCGTGGCCGTCCAGGGCGAGGGCGATGACCGGGATGGCGTCGTCAGCGGCCCCGACATACTCGGCGACGACGGCGGCGACGTGGGCGTGGTGGTGCCCGACGGCAACGAACTCGACGCCGTCGGCGGCGGCGGCCTCGCGGGCGAGGCCTGAGGTGAACAGATCGGGATGGCCATCGCCAGCGACCGCCCCGAGGTCGTCGCCCGCAAGGCCGCGCCACCGTTTCACGACCGCGCGATACGCGCCTCGCGACGCTGGCGACGAGAGGCCGCCCAGGTACGGCGAGACCACCAGCTCCACCCGCCCCGCGGCCCCGACCCGCCCGACGCACACGGTGGCCTTCTCGTCGACGCCCATGGCCAGCACCGCCGGCGTCGGTGCCGAGGACGACGATGACGAAGACGATGACGACGACGACGACGACGAAGACGACGTGATGGGCAGGGGGGCCAGGCCCCGGGCCCGGCGCAACAGACACGGGCTGCCGTCGTGGCGGACCCGCAGGACGCTGTCGTCGGCGCGGGCCACGATGTCGCGGTCATGCAGCAGCCAGCCATCGACGACCTCGGCGAGGGCCGCGATGGCTTCGGCGTTGTCGATGATCAACGGTTCGCCCCGCCGGTTGGCGCTCGTCATCACCCATGGTGTCGACGACGACGACGACGACGACAACGACGACGGCCGATGTCTGGCCGCCTGCCAGAACAACAGATGATGCACGGGGGCATACGGCAGCACCACCCCGAGCCAGGCCTGGGACGGCGCCACCCGGCCCAGGTGTGCTCGCGCGTACGGCGTCTGGCGCAGCAGCACGATGGGGCGGGCCGGGGCCTCGAGGTGATGTCGCTCGTGGGCCGTCACCTCGACCCATGGCCCGAGGGATTCGACCGTGGGGGCCATCACCGCCAGGGGCTTCGTCGGCCGCCCCTTGAAGGTCCGCAGGCGGGCGACGGCGTCAGAGGCGGTGGCGAGGGCCACGAGGTGGAAGCCGCCGACGCCCTTGAGGGCGAGGATCCCGCCCCCCTCCAGGATGGCCACCGCCGCGGCCAGGGCCGCTGCTCCACCGTCATCGACGTCGTGAGCGAGTTCGGTCCCATCGCGGTGCCGCAACCACAGGCGGGGCCCGCAGCGGGGGCAGGCGTTGGTCTGGTCGTGACAGCGGCGGTCGGCGGGGTCTTGGCCCTCGCGGACGCAGGCCGCGCATTCGGCAAAAGGCGCGAGGCTGGTGCGGGCCCGGTCGAAGGGCACGTCGCGCTGGATGGTGAAGCGCGGACCACACGCCGGGCAGTGGATGAACGGGTGCAGGAAGCGGCGGTCGCCGGGGTCGAAAAGCTCGTCAAGGCAGGTGGCGCACACAGCGGTGTCGGCGCCCATCAGGGCCCCCTGTTCGCCGATGTCGCTGGGCTGGATGACGCACGAGGTCCATCGGGGCGCCAGGCCCGGCGGTGACGACCTCACGGTTGCCACGCGCCCGGGCGCTTCGGTGGTCAGACGCGTCATGAACACGCTCACGGCGTCGGGGGCGCCATGGAGCTCCAGCTCGACACCGACGCCCGTGTTCTTCACGTGGCCTGCAAGGCCCAGGGCCGTGGCCTGCCGTGCAACCCATGGCCTGAAGCCCACCCCCTGCACCAGCCCCGTGACGACGAGACGGACCGCGGTGGCGCCCGGCGCCAATGGGGGACTCAGGCCTGGGCGCATGGCGTAGATGCGCCGCCCCGTCGCGCGTCGATCCAGGCGAGCCAGTCGTCGAAGCCTTCGCCCGTCGTTGCCGACACCGGCAGCACCAGAGCGTCGGGGTTGACGCGGGCGATGAGCTCGCGGGCCCGCGCCACGTCGAAGCGGAGGTACGGCAACAGGTCGCATTTGCTCAACAGCACGAGGTCGGCGGTCGCGAACATGTCGGCATACTTTAGAGGCTTGTCTTCGCCCTCGGTGACCGAAAACAACAACACCCGGGCCTGTTCACCGAGGTCGAAGGCGGCGGGACACACCAGGTTGCCGACGTTTTCGATGAACAAGAGTCCATCGGGCAGCGGCGGCAGATCGTGGAGGGCGTCATGGACCATGCGGGCGTCGAGGTGACAGCCCTTGCCGGTGTTTATCTGGACGGCGGCGACGCCGGTCTCGCGAATGCGCTCGGCATCCAGGCTCGTGTGCTGATCACCCTCGATGACGGCCATCGGCCATCGCCCTGCCAGACGCCGCAGGGTCTCCACCAGCAGGGTCGTCTTGCCCGATCCCGGGCTCGACACGAGGTTCAGCGCCGTCGTGTGCTGCTCGCGCAGGTGGTGGCGGACATGCCCCGCCAGCTCGTCGTTGCCCCGCAGAAGGTCCTGCTCAAGCTGCAGCATACGGGTCGGCAGCGGCGCCGACCCGGGGGGCGCAGGGTCGGCGTTCGCGTGGGTGTTCGCGTGGGCGTGGGGGGGCTTTTGGACGTGAACGAGGTTGGCCGCGGGGCGGGCGTGCCCAAGGACGCGCACCTGACCGGGGACCTGCCCATGGTCATGCCGGGGGCCATCGGCGGTCGTCACCCCGCATCCACACACACTGCACATCGCGTCCTCCCGGCCACTGCCCGACTTGGTAGGTCGTCGTAGCACTTTCGAGTAATGTCGTCGACGCACCGAGCCCGTGGAGTCGCATCGCGTTCTTCGACACGTTCAGGCCCGGTGGCATGACGCCTCACTGTTGAGAGTGTGCAGTATGCCCATTGACCCCTGGCATGCCATCGACGTCGACGCGACGTTTGCAGCCGTGACCTCAAGCCCAGATGGCCTTTCATCTTCACAGGCCGCGGACCGCCTCACGCGCGACGGTCCCAACGTCCTCTCGGAGCGTCGTGGCGCCTCGTGGGTGCGCAAGCTCGCCGAGCAGTTTCTGCAGCCCCTCGTCGTGGTGCTGCTTGGCGCCGCAGCGCTGTCGATTTTTCTGGGCGACTTCGTCGACGCTGCGGTCATCGCGGCCGTGGTGGTGCTGAACGGTCTCATCGGCTTCTTCCAAGAGTATCGCGCCGAGCAGTCCATCGCTGCGCTCTCGAAGACGATTCAAACAGAAGCCACGGTGGTCCGCGACGGACAGCTTCGGCGGGTCCCGAGTGAACAGCTCGTCAGGGGCGACGTCGTGGGTCTGCAATCGGGGGACACGGTCCCGGCCGACCTGAGGCTCATCGAGGTGAAAGACCTGAAAGTCGAGGAGGCCGGTCTGACGGGCGAGTCTGTGCCGTCGGAGAAGCGGCTGGTGGTTCTGCCTGCGGCGACCGGTGTCGGAGACCGCGACAACATGGCCTTCGCGGGTTCGGCCGTGACCTACGGCGTCGCCCGAGGTGTGGTGGTGGGCACGGGGGACGCAACAGAGACGGGCCGGATCGCGGACCTGATGGCTGCGACCACGGCGCTCGAGACGCCGCTCACGCGCCGGATCGCCCATCTCTCGCGGGTGCTGGTGTGGTTGATCCTCGGGTTGGCGGGCACCCTTCTCCTCGTCGAGTGGATGCGTGGCTCCACCCTGGCAGACACCTTCAACGCGGCCGTCGCCCTCGCCGTCGGCGCGATTCCCGAGGGGCTGCCGGCGGCCGTCACGATTCTCCTCGCCGTGGGGGTCTCATCGATGGCGAAACGAGGGGCGCTCATCAGGCGGCTGCCCGCGGTGGAGACCCTGGGCAGTACGACCGTCATCTGTTCGGACAAGACGGGCACGCTCACCGAGAACCAGATGACGGTGACCACCGTGCTGGCGGCCGGCGAGACGTTTGCCTTCACGGGGGTGGGGTTCGACGGAAAAGGCGAACTCCAGCGCGACGGCGCCCGCGTCGCCGCCGAAGTATCCCGGGCCCTCCTCGAGGTACTGCGCGCCGGCGCCCTGTGCAACGACACCCGCCTGGTCCGGGAAGCCGGCGCCGAGCTCAAGGTTGAGGGCGACCCGACCGAGGCTGCGCTCACCGTCGCGGCCCGCAAGGCGGGGCTCGATGAGCCCGCCCTGGCATCGTTCCGGCGGCTCGACGTCGTCCCCTTCGAGTCCGTGCACATGTACATGGCGTCGCTCCATGCGGGACACGATGGGATCGCCGGGATCGATCAGATCGATGGGTCGACGCTCTACGTGAAGGGATCTTCCGACGCCCTCCTGGCTCGATGCATCGACCGCCTCGAGGCTGACGGACGCATCGGTCCCTTCGACGAAGCCGAGATGCACCGGGCCGTCGACGGCATGGCCGCACGAGGGCTGCGCGTGCTGGTCGTGGCACGCCGGATACTGCCGGCCGGGGCGCGTCATGCGGCCCACGATGACGTCGTGCAGCTGACGTTCCTCGGGCTCGTCGGCATGATCGATCCGCCGCGGGCGGAGGCGAAGCGCGCGGTGGCCGCCTGCCTTGGCGCTGGCATCAAGGTGAAGATGATCACGGGCGATCACGCCGTGACGGCGGCCGCCATTGCCCACGAACTCGGCCTTGAGGGCGCCCGCGACGCCACCGGCCGGTTGCGCGCCGTCACGGGTCGCGAACTCTCCGCCATGCTGGAGGCGGAACTCGTCGCTGTGGCGGATGACGCGGCCGTGTTTGCGCGCGTTGCGCCGGAGCAGAAGCTGTTGTTGGTTCGAGCGCTGCAGTCGCGCGGTCATGTGGTGGCCATGACGGGTGACGGCGTCAACGATGCCCCGGCGCTGAAGCAGGCCGACATTGGCGTGGCGATGGGCAAGAACGGCACCGATGTTGCTCGTTCGGCGTCCTCCATGATTCTGACCGACGACAACTTTGCAACCATCGCCGCCGCTGTCGAAGAGGGCCGCGGCATCTATGACAATCTGGTCAAGTTCATCGCGTGGTCCCTGCCCACCAACGGCGGTGAGGGCCTGGTGCTCCTGGCGGCGGTGCTGCTCGGCACGACGCTGCCGGTGCTCCCCGTGCAGCTGCTGTGGGTGAACCTCGCGACTGCGTTGCTTGGAACGACCCTGATCTTCGAGCCCCATGAGCCCGGCCTCATGCTGCGGCGACCTCGCCCCGCCAAAGCCTCCATCCTCGATCGGGCCCTGGGAATCCGGACCGCGATCGTCTCGCTGGCCGTCGGCTCGGCAGCCTTTGGCTGTTTCGAATGGGCCCAGTGGCACGGCCTCTCGGATGCGGCCAGCCGGACCATCGCCGTCAACACCATCGTCGTGGTGGAGGTCGGGTACCTCTTTGCGTGTCGGAGCCTCAGACTCCCGTCGTGGAAGATTGGGCTGTTCACCAACCCCTCCATCTGGTTCGGCGCCGCCGGGATGCTCGGGGTCCAGCTCGTGCTCACCTACGTTCCGATCATGAATCGACTCTTTCACACCGCGCCGATCGACCTGTGGTGGTGGGGCGTCATGACGGCGATCGGCCTGTCGGTGTTCGTGTTGGCCGAGACCAAGAAGGCCTGGAGCGACACCCGAGGTCGCGCGGCGAAGCGCTGAGCCCACAGGAGCGCTTGTTGGTCGACTGCGGGATCGGTCAGGGGGGGTGACCTCGCGGAAGCTGTCGAGGCGGGCCTTCTCTTTTTCCCAATCGAGCTCATGTCGGCGCAGGTCTGGTAGCGCTGGTCCCGGTCCTTCGTCAGCGCCTTGTAGATGATGCGCTCGAGCTCGGCGGGCAGGGTCTGGTTGAGCAGGCTCGGCGGCCGAATCTCGACGTTGCGCACCATCTCCAGCAGGGAGAAATCATCAGCGCCAGCCGATGAACGTGTAGACAATTCACCGACATGGGCGAAGCCTGTGGCGGTGAATTCGCTCTCCGCCTGAAAGCCGCGCTGGCCCGTGACGAGCTCGGTGGCGGTCCCCGGCGACGAGACAACGTCCTGCGCCTTCGACTTCGACAGCGACTCCAAGGTGAAGCCTGACCACGTCACGGCCGACATCCTGAAAGACAAGGAATCGATGATGCGCAACGGCGCCCTCCAAGCTCCGTCGGGTTTCAAGGTCGCCGACATCGCCGTCATGCGGCTCGCCGCCGATGCCGCCTGCTGCGGCGACATCACCCTCCGCTACCAGCACTGACGCCGACGGACGTCCATGAACCGGGATGGTTGAGCCGTGTGTTCCTCGGGCCTGGTGCCCGGGTGGAACACACGGCTTTCGCCCGTGCCCACTGGCTCGCCACCGCCGGGCAGGGTACCCATGGGGACCTGGGAGTCCTCATGCGCATTGCACCGACCGCTGTCGCCATGTTCTGTGTTGCCGCCACCTTCGCCTGCACCGAGGACCTGAACACCGACGACGACACCCGTCGCCCCCGCGGCGAAGGCGAAGGCGAGGGCGAAGGCGAGGGCGAGGGCGAGGGCGAGGGCGAGGGCGAG
>Ga0247837_1001469_pt1 | contig 48431 bp, 37 predicted proteins | sample LaCtaG_2_FD_187115 | JGI IMG/M metagenome (GOLD analysis project Ga0247837, IMG submission 187115) | Freshwater microbial communities from meromictic Lake La Cruz, Castile-La Mancha, Spain - LaCruzMarch2015_14.5m | ecosystem: Environmental > Aquatic > Freshwater > Lake | place: Spain: Castile-La...
ATGTCGCGGGTGACGCGGGCGGCGCGGCGGCTGGGGTCGAGGCTTAAGGGATCGAGCCAGAGGGCGCGCAGGCGGGCGCGGATCTCGGGGCGGCGCAGATCGTCCAGCCGGATGCGGTGCGAGCGCGGGTCCGGGTAGGGGATGTAGGCCCCGCCGCTGCGGCTGAACTCGCTGTAGAGCTCGATGCTGCGCCCCACGTCGACCACCACCACGAAGGGCGGGCGGCCCTCCGGCGGGGGCAGGGCGCGTACGTACTGCACCGCCTGGCCGTGGGCGCGCAGCATCGCCTTGTCCCAGCCGCCGGTGTCGAGCGCGAGCCCCGTCTGCTTGCACTCCAGGACATAGCAGGAACGCCGGTAGAGGTCGATGAAGCCCTGGCTCTGGGTGCCGTCACCGTGCTGAAAGAGCACCCGGTGCTCGAAGCAATAGGCGTTGTCCGCCCGGTCGCCGCGCGCCGGGTCCGGCTGGGGCAGGCCGAGCAGGGTGCACAGTTCGGTCAGGAAGAGCTGGTAGTTGGCCCGCTCGGTGCCGGTGGCGGCGGACCAGCGGGTGATGAAGGCGTCGATCAGTGCGGGGGGGAGGCCGTCATCGGCGGCGTCGTCCGGGGCGGGCAGGGGGTCGTCGTCCATGGCGGGGGACTCCGGGTTGCGGGCGGGATTGGGTCTGCGGGCCTTGATCACGGTTCCGACCGTAGGGTGGACCAGCGCTAGCGCAGTCCACCGAATCCCGCGCCGTCGCTGGTGGACTGCGCTGCGCTTGTCCACCCAACGATACTACCCGCAGCGCGGCTTGCCCGCAAAGACCTTCCTCAGGGATGGGCGCGGCGTTACTGTGAAAGTCAGGTCGGGCTTGTCCGTGGTGGCCAGGTCCCGCCGCGATGCGACCAGGTAGGGGCGGGTTTCAAACCCGCCCCTACGGCGGCACTTTCATCTTCCGGGATGGCAGAGTGGCCTTCCATGGCCTTCCATGGCCGTCAGTCGGTAGGTCGGGTTAGGCGCGCGCGGCACGCGTTCGCTTTTTGGCATAAAGGCTGATCGCGCGTCGTAACCCGACAGCGATGGCTGAACAGACATCATTCCGGCAGGCCGCCGGCGCCGGGGTCGGGGTCGGGCGCGTCGGCCGCCGTGGGGGGCTGCCAATCCCAGCCGCGTTGATCCAGCGGCCGATCCGGGGCCTCGATGGAGACGAAGCTGGCTAAATCCGGACCGCCGGGCTCCACGGTCATGGGGCAGGACACCCCGGGCAGGAGTTGGACATCGAACAGTTCGCGGATGGCCCCATCGAAGCGCAGCCACTCCACGATGTCGCCCGTCTCCAGGTTGACGATTTGCACCCCGCACCAGGACTCGCCGCCGCGCCGCTTCAATTCCCCCTCCAGCGCCAGCCCCGCGAGCCGACCCTCCCGGGGGATCGACAGGCCGATCACGGCATGGCCGCGATGCAGGGCCAGCCCGCGCATGAAGCCGGGGCAGAAGACGACCTGCTCCCGCGACCAGGTCCGCGGATCGATGCGGGTCAAATAGCCGTTGCCCGAGTCCAGCAGCCACAGGTAACCGTTGTAGAGGCGCGGTGAGTGCGGCATGGACAGACCGCGGACGACGAGTTCGTCGGTGTCCACGTCGATCAGCACCCCGCCGTCGGCCCGGTGGCCGCGCCAACCGTCCACGATATCGGAGGTGGAGACGGCGGTGACATAGCGCACCCGCCCCTGATCGAGACACAGGCCATTGAGGTGGCAGCGATCCTCCGGGGCCAGGCGCGAGATGAACGGGGGGCGCCAGACCGGCTTGAAGCTGTGTACCGCGCTCACCGTGGCGAGACAGGAATAGCGGGTATTGACGAAGACCAGCCGCCCATTGGACTCCATGCCCAGCTCATGGGCATCCACGTCGGCCACGGTCTGACCGGCCCGCGGGATATAGAGCCGGTCGAAATGGCCATTGGCCCGCTGATCGGGTCCCAGCACGTTTTCCAGCCGCCAGATATGGGCCAGCCCGGCGACGAACAGCCGCGGACCATCGGCGTAGAGGCCCATGGCGCGCACATAGTTACGCTGATGGATCGAGAGCGCGCCGTCCGGCAGGACGCCCAGCAGGAACAACTGCCCGGTCTGATAGGAGGTCAGGGCCAGGCCGACCTGATTGAGCGTCAACCAGCGAGTAAAGCCCCGCGAGGCACTGATGTTGGTGAGATTGACCTGCTGATACGCCTGATTCTGCTGGTCCTGGGGCGGGTGCGGCTGAGGGGTCTGGGTGGCGGCGTCATGGGTTGAATCTGGCACGGCGGAATCGTCCTCGATCGGTGATTAGCGGCAGGCGCGCTCGGGACCGCCTGACGCATCTCAGTAACGGGTCAATAACAAGTTAAGCAAGTACGGCCTCGGTCAAGATTCCGGCCACGTGGGTTCGCCGGGTGCGTAGTCAGGCCATCTTGGCCTGACACCGTCAGGGCTGGAAGCCCTGACTACGCACGCCGCTGGCCGGGATTAGGATCAAGGCCGCAAGTACCCACTCGTTGTCGTAATCGCAGAAGCGCTCTTGTGCTACCCGGTTCAGAACCGATAGGTCAGTTCTAGGAACCCGGTCTGGTCGTCGTAACCGTCGGCCAGGTCCAGACCGTACTCCAGTTTCACCCCCAGGTTGCGTGCCGTATAGAGGTCCGCACCCAGACGCAGCCGCCCGACCACATTGGGCAGCGGCTGGTTGAGGCTGAAACCCGGCGTGCCGGGGGCGCCGACCAGCCGGGCCTGGGCGGACAGATGGTCGGTGGACAACAGGCTCAGACCGAGCGAGCCGTAGGGGCGGATCACCAGGCCGTGGGTGTCGATGCGGCCGCCCACCTCCACCGCCGGGGTCGCCGCAAACACCGTCTCGTCGGTGCTGTCCACCGCCAGACCCAAGGCCCCGGCCCCGGACTCCCGATAGCCGTCCAAGTGCAGTTGGATCAGATCGAGGTCGAGCAGCGGGCGCACATAATACCGCTCGGCGGTCCACTCATAGGCCGCCCGTGCGCGGGCGAACAGATAACTGGACGAGGGCGAGGCGCTCACCAGGTAACGCAGGGACCCCAGCGCGGTCTGTCGCGTGCCGTCCCCCGAGGTGGTGCCGCCGCCCAGGGACCCGGCGAAATACCAGTCACCAACTTGGTACTTGAGGGCCAGCGACAAGGCGGTGGTGGTGGTGTCGAGCCGTTCCGCGCCGTCGCTGCTGCGGTAGTCCGCCTGCTGGTAGAGCAGGTTGGCGCCGAGGAACCAGTCCGGTGCCAGCGGCAGTTGACCGCCGACTTGCAGATCCGTGGCAGTGCGGCGGTTGCCGCGCACCCCGGGTTCCGGGTCCTGGTTCGCCTTGGAGGCGCTGATGGAGGCCCAGGCGCAGGTCTGCTCCTTCAGCAAGGTGCCGGGACCGGCGAAGTTCGGACAGCCCATGGCGCTGCCCGCCATCTTGATGGCGTCGGTGGTACTCGCCGCCATCTGTCCCAGCACCGTATTGGCAAGTAACTGGCTAAGCTGCTGCTGGTAGGTGAGCGGGTCCTGCACGCCCAGCAAGTAGTTGAAGAGGTCGTTCATGGTCGGCCCGGCGCCCCATCCGGCCAGCGGGTCATAGGCGCCCCGGGCCGCGACCTTCCAGGCGTCGGTCAGGTGTGCGGCGACATTGCGGACATTGGGGGGCGCGCCGGCTAAGCCGTTGCCGAAGGTGGGCTGGGTGACCAGCCGATACCAGCCCCCGGGCCCGCCCGGCGCGCCGAGGCTGAAGTCATAGAGCAGCGGGTCGATGATCGTAATGGCCCCCGGGTCCATCACCCCGGCGCGGATCAACTCCAATTCGACACCAGGCTTAAGATTTAGCAGATTGAGCGACAGTTGCATGGGTCCGCTCGGCCCGGGGGTGATGGCGCCGACCACATCGATCTGGTCGGAGCGTCCGCCGAGCATGTCGACGTCCATCAGGATGCGACCGCTGCCGACCAGATGATGGTCGAAGCGGGTGGTCTGGAACCGACCGGTGCCGCCGACATTGAGGGTCCCGTTATTGGTCAGGGTGATGCCGGAGACGAAGCGATCCGAATTGAAGGTGCCATTGTTGATGAATCGGGAGCCGGTCTGCGGCACCCAATCGATGGCGGCCAGGCGCTGATTGACGCTGTCCCAGGGGGTCGGTGTCGCCGTGACGCCGTGGTTGTTGTTTTGGACGTTGCCGGTCAGGGTGCCATTGTTGGTCAGCAGGTTAGATCCCTGACTGTGCATCCAGACCGCTCCGCCCCCCGTGCCCTTTCCGGAAACGGAGGCACCGGAGTTGATGGCCACCGTGATTGGGCTGCTCCCGCCCGGAACAACACCGGCGGATTGCGCCACGATGCCCCAGGCATTGGCGCCGTAAACGGCGATTATACCGCCCACGGTGATCGCGATTGGGCCGACCTGCGCGGTGGCGTTCGGGCCTTGCAGGCTGCCGGCGGAGGTGCCGCTGCCGTTGTCCCAGACACCGCCACCGCCACCGACGGTCTGGGCGAAGATACCATGGGCATTATCACCTTCGGTGACCAGGGAACTCGCGCCGGCCAACGTTACCGTCACTGCGCCGCCAGAGCCATTGGAACCACCCGAAGTGGTGCCGGTGACCGGGTTGAAGGCCTGACTTGGATCGGCGGCAAAGCCGCCGCCACCGCCGACGGATTGGGCCAGAATCCCAATGGCGCCGGCCCCGTGGGTCGACATCCCGGAGTTCAAGCCGAGAGAAACGGTGACGTTCCCGCCGTTTGTGCTGAAATAGCCGTTGTTCTGCGCCGGTTTATTGAAGGTCACCGCGCTCAGAGTGCTCGCGGACCCGGATATGAGACCGCCGCCGCCGCCGACGGACTGAGCGACGATGCCCATGTTGCGGTTACCGAAGGTCTGGACGAAAAAATTATTCGTGACCGAGACGTCCCCGCCGTATCCGTCGCCGGTGAGCCCCTCGGACCCGAGGCTGATCCCGATGCTGTTGGCCGAACCCTGGCCGGAGGCAGCGGTGCTGCTGCCCTGGGCCACGGCCGCCATGCCGCCGCCGCCGCCGATGGATTGGGCGAGGATACCGAAGCTGTCGGTTGCCGCATAGTATGGATTATCAGGGACATGGGGTTGCGTCTTACCGGTCGTAAGACGGCCGTCGTTATAGACCGAGACGGATGAACCGTTTCCCGAGGAGCCGTAGGTCTTGGTTCCCTGCAGATTGACGCTCCTGGTACCCAACTTGGTCTTGACGGTCCCGCTCAGGCCGCTGGCCACCCCAGTGCCGCCACCCCCGCCAATGGACTGGGCGACGATGCCATGGGACGAGAAACCGTAGGTGGTAATGTCGTTGGCGAACACCTGCACCGATCCGCCGTTACCTCCGCTACCGCCGCTGGCGCCCAGATAGAGATTCGTCGTGGCGCTGGCGTTGCCCGGAGAGACCGCCGCATTGCCGCCGCCCCCGCCGATGGATTGGGCCAAGATGCCGTGGGACAGGGTACCGCTAGTCTGTATGTTCCCATACTTGGTGCTCTGCGCGTAGCCCGCAAGGTAGGAGGTTACGACCACCGCGCCACCGTTGCCGCCGGTCCCCCCGGAGGCGCCGAGGGACATGGTGAAGGTGTTGGCCTTGGTCGCGTTCTTGTTCGTTCCGGCCGCGGACGCGATGTCGCCTTCGTTGGACGCGTAGTAGCCGTTAGGGCTGAACAGGCTCTTGAACTGCTGGGCACTGGGCACGGTCAGGGATGAGTCGCCGGCACCGCCGTTGCCGCCGCCCCCGCCGATGGACTGCACCAGGATGCCGTCGGACCAATCGCCCTTGGTAACGATGGTCCCCTGGTTGTAGGCATTGGCCGCACCGCCGTTCCCGCCGTTGGAACCTGAATGCCCATGGGTGAGGGTGAGACCGAAGGTGGCGTCGCTGGTCCCGGCACCACCGCCGGCGTTACCGCCGCCGCCGCCAATGGACTGCACCAGGATACCGCGCGAATCGTTGCCGCTGGTCCGGATGGATGCACCGCTCGCATTGCCCGCGGATGCCGTGCCGCCATAGCCACCGGCGCTGCCATAGCCGCCGAGGGCGTGGGACAGACTGACCGCGTAGCCCGCGCCGTTGGTCTTGGCATTGCCGGTACCGCCATTGCCACCGCCGCCGCCGATGGACTGAACGATGAGGCCGTCGCCAAACATGCCGTAGGTGGAGACGCTGCCCTGGTTGATCGCCTTGGCGGCACCGCCATTGCCGCCGCTGCCGCCGCCGCCGCCGTGGGACACACTCAACGCGAAATTGAAGGACTCCTCGGCGCTGTCGCTGCCGGCGCCGACCTTCTGCTTGATGTTCTCCCATTTTTCTTGCAAGACCCCGGCCGAGGCCAGGGCGGTGGAATCGCCGCCATTGCCGCCGCCCCCGCCGATGGACTGCACCAACATGCCGGTCGCCCCGTCCGCGAAGGTGACAATGCCGCTTAACTTGGTGCCTTTGGCGATGCTGTTCGTTCCGGTGACGGATGGTGCGACGCCATTGCTGGAGGTGACGACCGCCTGTTGCAGGGTACGGGCATGACTGGAGACTTGGTTGACGGCATAGGCCGTGCCGCCGTTGCCGCCGTAGCCGCCGCTGCCGCCGGTGGCGAAGCTCAAGGCCGCCCCAATCTTCACATTGGTGTCGGGGATCGGCACATCCAGGCTGAAGGCGCGGGCCGCGGAGGCGGCACCGTTGCCGCCGCCGCCGCCGATCGACTGCACCACGACCGCCGCGCTGTCGTAGCCATAGGTCGTGACGCCCCCGGTAACGGATGCCTTGGCCGTGCCGCCGCCCCCGCCCCCGCCACCTGTTCCGCCATGGGCGTGGGCGATGGTGAGCACGCCGATGGCATTGGCCTTGGAGGCACCGCCGCTGCCGCCGCCGCCCCCGATGGACTGGACGACGATGCCCTGGGCCTGGAGGCCTTGGGTCGCTAGGAACAAACTGTACGGATTTGCACTGTACAGATTTGCGTAGGCCCCGCCGCCGGCCCCGCCGCTGCCGCCGCTGCCGCCGCGGGCAAAGGCCACATCGGTCCCCCAAGCGGTCGCCTTGCCCCCGCTGCCGCCACCGCCGCCGATGGACTGCACCAGGATGCCGTCGGAATAGTCGCCGGCGGTGTAGAGTTTGGCGCTTTGGTCGGATATTGCGTCTAGGAAGGTGCTGTACTTAAGGTTGACCGTGGCATTCCCGCCATCGCCACCGGGACCGCCGGCGCCCCCGGTCGCGGCCCATAACCCGGTCTTGTTGCGGCCATTACCACCGCCGCCGCCGATCGACTGGGCCTGGATGCCCGGGGCGTCCGCCCCGTAGGTTTGCACGGTATAGGCAGTGAAATTGACGGCCACGGTGCCGCCGTTGGAGCCGCTCCCGCCGGCGCTACCGTTTCCGCCGAAGCTCAGGATGCCGGCGCTGGTCGCATTGCCGCCCCCGCCGCCGATGGATTGAGCAAGGATGCCGATGCCGCCCGTGCCAGTGCCGTTGGCCTGATTGCCGGTGGTGATATTGCCGGTGGTGTTGACGGTGACCGAACTGCCGGTCACACCACCGGTCTGGCCTCCGATGTTGGTACCATAGGCATTGGTGGCATTGACGTTGCCGCCCGCGCCGCCGATGGACTGGGCGAGGATGCCATAGGAGGTATTGCCGCTGACGCTAATGGAACTCCTGTTTTGGACCAGGACGGAGTCGCCGCCCGCGGAGGTGGCGTTTTGATCGCCGACATAGGTCGCACTGGTCGTGTAGTTGCCGCCCCCTGCCCCCAGGGATTGAGCGACGATGCCGTGGGCGCTGGTACCCGAGGTCTGAATATACGCGTCCACAAAAAGCGACACCGCGCCGCTCGCGCCGCCTTGGGCGACACTTGCAGTTGAGCCATTTTTTGCGCGACCAGTGGCGCCAGCCCCGCCCAGACTCTGCGCCACCAGGCCAGACGAATAATTCCCCTGGGTCCTGATAATGACATTTAAATGACCCCCAACGTAAAAGCTGCCGCTGACGGTGACGCTGCCACCAGTCCCGCCCGCGCAGTTTGGGTCGCAGCCGGATTTGCTGCTGCCCCCGTTCTGCGCGATGCCGCCCTCGCTCACCAGATAGATACCTGGGGAAGAGGCGCCAGCCGTCGAAATCTGTAGACCCTCACCAGAGCCATAACGGTGCCCATAGAGCGATACCGTGCCACCATTGTAGCCCTTGGCATTGAAGGACGACGTCCCAGCCCGCGAAATGCCGGCGATACCGGCCCCCGAGTAAGTCTTGCCCATCTGGATCGTTTTGTCGTAGGGGATGACGGTGCCGACGGCGCTGGTGATGGCCCCTACGTAGCCCAGAACGGAAATGGCGACCGTTCCTCCGGCGCCACCGGGCCCATAGTCGCCGCTGCCCCCGGCATTGGCACCGATGGAAGCGGCGTAAACAGCCGGGCCGCCTTTCGAACCGCTCTGGATCGGGCGGAAGCCCCCAAGATAAGTTTTCTCATTACCATACAGCAGGACGCTAACGTTCCCGCCGGCCCCGCCGGAACCAGCCGGCTGGGAGGACGACTCGAGCTTGGGCGCGCCCCGTCCCCCGGCACTGTAGACGACGATCCCGTAGCCCTGATCGCCCGCGTTGACGGTGCCATAGTTCTTCAGGGTCAGTGCACCGCCGGTTCCACCGCTGACGCCGCCACCGTCGGAGCTCAGGAAGTTGGTGCTGCCGCGGGAGCCGACATAGAGGGCACCAAGGCCGGTCTTGCTCACCGTCGACTGACCCGGAATCTTGTTAGGCGTCATGGTCGCACTTTGCGGGGTGCCGGAGAGGGCGATTGTGGCGCTATTGGCGACGGTCATCTCTAGCCCAGCGAGATCGTCGCCGGTGCTGTTGAAGATCAACACCCCGCTATAGAACATCTGCGCCTGGGTCTGGGTCGAATACAGCGGGATCGTGCACGCGATGCTCGTGTCGCTCGTGATGTTGCCGCTGGACGTCGTATGGGCATAGGAACAGCTTGCCGCGTAGGCCGAGCGGGAATAGCCACCGATGAACAGCGGCACCCCCAGGGCGAGCTGCACCGCGACCGCCGTGGCCGCCAGGGCGAACTGTGCGGGATGGTGCTGCTTCAGGGGCGCCGACCCGGTGGCCGCTGAACCCGTGGTGCGTCGATCGCTCTTCTGTTTCGCCATGTCAGTCGCTCGCGGTGGTCTCAGGAAGCAAGGTGTCGGCACCCCCGGCGCCCGCGCCGCCCGTCCATCACGCGCGCAGCGGCTCCGCGTCACGGCGGCCCCGACCGGAATGCTGACCTGATCAAGGTAGCGGCACGCGCGCGCTCAGGTCCACTAACGAATTCTCACCAAAACTTACGAATCCTTACGGTACCGGATCAGTCACCGGCGCCTGAACCCAGACATAGCCGGTCGCATAGACGCTCTTGAAGGGCGGCGGCGCGGGCGTCAGGAGTGCGATCTTGTGACGCAGGCGGGACACCATCAGCCGGTGATATGGCGGTTGCGTGCGCCGCGCCAACACTGCGACAAGCGGCCTAGGACGCTAAGGGCTGTAAGGCCAAGCGCAGTGGCTCCGCCAGGCCGACCGTCTTCTGGGCGAGCCCGCACCGCTCTGCGAATACGGGAGAGTCCGGGTTGGCCTGGTAGTGCTTGCGGTTGCCGACCGGACGGACGCTCAGCAGCCCGCTGTGGGGCAGGCGCGCCAACTCGCGTTGCACGGCGCCCGAGCCGCAGCCCGCCAAGCCGATCAGTTCCGTGGCGTAAAAACGCCGATCAGGCTGCCCGAACAAGAGCTCCAGCACCCGCTGCTGGGTGTCGGTGAACAGTGCGTCGGCAAGGCCCGCGCCGCGCCGCGCCGCGCCGCGCCGCGCGGGTGGCGACTTTGATGCGGCTGGAGATTTTGTGCCCATGTTGGGTATGAGCATACCCAAAAAAAGTATGCACAAACAAGCCCCGGCGGCGATGCAGGCAGCTGCGCGGCGATCTGGGGCCTGCTGTGACCGGCCTCACTCAGCGTTCCGTGAAGGTCGCGCAGCGACGCTGTGGGAGCGGCTTCAGCCGCGACGGGGCCTCGCAAACTGGTCCAGCCTCGCAGGCTACCGCGGCGTCGCAGCGCGGCCGGAGGCCGAAATAGTATACTGTCCGTTGAAGTTGCATTGCCGGAGGCGACCCGTGGAGGCCCTGAAGCTCAAGACCATCGATGACCTGCTCCTGTCCCCGGACGAGCGGGTCGAGTTGATCGGCGGTGAGATCCTGCGCCGGCCGATGGCGCGGTTTGCCCATGGGCGGGCGCAGAACCGCACGGCATTCACGCTCGGGCCCTTTGACGCGGGCGAGGGCAGCGGCGGCGGCTGGTGGTTTGCCACCGAGATCAGCGTCGCTTACGAGACCCACGAGTGCCCGTCCCACGACCTTGCCGGCTGGCGCCGGGAGCGGTTGCCGCGGCCTCCGGACGGGGTCATCGACCTGCCGCCCGACTGGGTGTGCGAGATCGTCTCCCCTGGGCACGAGAAGAAGGACACGCTGGTCCTGCCGCTGTTGTTGAAGCGCCATCGCGTGCCCTATTACTGGCTGATCTGGCCCGAGGAGCGGGTGCTGGTCGCCTATGTGCTCAACGCAGGCGACTGGCGCACGAGCGTTACGCTGAAAGGTCAGGGCCGCGCCCGCATCCCACCCTTCGAGGCCGTCGAGGTGGACCTGGATGCCCTGCTTGGAGGCGGATGACAGGGCCGAGCCCCTTGCCCGCCGGCCCCGGCGCTCAGGCACCGGACCGCGCGCGCTCAGGTCCACTGACGAATACTCACCAAAACTTACGAATCCTTACGGTGCGGCAGCAGTCGCCGGCACCTGAACCCAGACATAGCCGGTCGCATAGACGCTCTTGAAGGGCGGCGGCGCGGGCGTCAGGAGTGCGATCTTGTGACGCAGGCGCGACACCATGGTGTCGAGGCGGTTGGGGCCGTAATAGGCCTCGGATTGACCCAGGCCGGTGATGATGGCGTGGCGATCGACGGTCGCCGGGGCCTGGTCCCGCAGCAGTTGGAGGAAGCGCAATTCCGCCTCGCTCAAGGGGATGCGCACCCCGCGGTGTAAAGTCAGGCAGCGTTCGTCCGGATAGATCCGCCACCGCTCGGGGACCGCCGCGCCCGCGGCCCCGTCCAGGTGCTCGGCGTAGCGGCGGCGTCCCCGCAGGGCCGCCGTGAGCAGGGCCTCGAGCTCCAGGGGCTCGAAGGGCTTGCCCAGGTAAAGATCGAATCCGGCCTTGAGCCCCAGGACGCGGGCACTGAGATCCGATTGACCCGAGGTGCAGATGATCGGGATCAGCGGGTCGCGGGCACGCACCGCCTCCAGCACCCCAAAACCGTCCCCGTCGGTCAGGGTCAGGTCGATGATGGCCGCCTGAAAACGCTGGACGACAAGCCGCTCCAAGGCCGCCGCCTGACCCGTCACCAGGGTGACCTGATAGCCGAAACTGCCCAGGAAGCGCGCCAGTTGGCGGCCACCGATGGGGTCGTCCTCCACCAGGAGGATATGGTCCTGCGGGGGGGGTGTGACGTTATTCATGGGGGGCCTGGCGGGTCATGGGTTGGGTTTCCGGGGCCGGTTGCCTGACCCGGCTCCAGGGTGACCTCAAAGCCGGCCCCCGTGGGCGCTTGGGGGCGGTATCGTATCGATCCGCCGAGCGCGTCGACCGCCGTCCGGCAGGCCCACAGCCCCAGGCCCCAGCCGGTGATATGGCGGTTGCGCTCGCCGCGCCAGAATTGCGTGAACAGGTTCGCTTGCTCGTCCGCGCGAAGCCCCGGACCCTGGTCGCTGACCACCAGACTGAACCGCCGCGGTGTACTGGCAAGGTGCACCTGCACGGTGCCGGCGCCGCCGTACTTGAAGGCATTGTCCAGCAGATTAGTCAGGATAAGGGCCAGGCGTGGGGTATCGATCAGGTGGACGTCCGTGCCCGCTCCCGCGGCGAGCCGCAGGTCCAGGCGGGCACGATCGAGGTGCCCACCCAGCGCGCCCAGCACCTGTTCGACCTTGGCGCGCAGGTCGTAGCGGAAACCGGCCGCGTTGCTGGTGCCGAAGGCCCCGCGTTGGGCGTGCAGGCCCGCGACGATGTCGGCGAGGTGGTCTGAGAGGTGCGTCAGGTCCGCCGCCGCCTCCTCGCTGGTCACCGTGCCGCGGCGCAGATTGCCGGCGATCAAGCGCAGTGACGAGGCCGGGTTGCGGATCTCATGGGAGGCCACCTGCAGGAGCCCGCCGAACTCCCGGGCCAGGGCACTCAACCGATCGCGCTCGCGTTGCGCCTGGTCCAGGCGGCGCGCCTGCTCAGGCACCGCCCGTAAGACCCGCCCACTCACGGCCAGGACCGCGACCAGCATACAGGACTGGAGCAACAGGTTGACCTGCCAGAAGTAGGCCACGGCCAGACTGGCGAGCCCCGGAAACCAAGTGCGGGCCACCACCAGGATGCCGCTGGCACAGGTGGCGAATAAATAGGCGAGTGCGATCCGCCCGAGCGTGGAGGTCGTGCGCCAGTGCCAGGGACCGAAGATCAGTACAAAGGCGATAAAGGCGAGTTGGATCGCCTTGCTGAGACCCGCGACCTGGGGGTGGACGTCGGTGAACCCGATCGGCGCCAGCGCCAGCATCGACCACGCAAGGCCGAACCACAGGCGGCGGACCCGCGCGCGGGTGGTCGGCGGACGCACGATCAGGTAATAGGGAAAGATCAGGCAGGCGGTCACCAGATAGCTCAGCGGGCTGGCCGCCCGGCCCAGAATCCAGGACGGTACCCAGGGCAGAAAATACGGGAGTTGCCCGTTCACGGCGAGCCCGGTCAGGCTGAACGGAACGCTGAGCAAGACAAAAGCGAGAAAGCGCCGGTCACGGGTGGCGCCCCAGGCGGCGAGCATCAGCACGGCGAACAACCCCGCCAGGGCCGCCAGCATCCCGCCGGTCAGTAAGCCTTGGGTCTGCTCGACGGCGAAGCTGGCGGCGTCCGTCAGTCGGGGTACCAGACTGATCTGGCCGACGCTGGTCACGCGCAGCAGCAGTGCATGGTCGGTGAGCAGCCCCGGGTCCAGTTGGAACGCGAGCGTCGTGCCGATCAGATCGCGCTCGGCGAGCGGGAGGGTATCGCCGGTGCGCGGGCGCGGGGCGGCGAGGGTGCCATCGGGCGCCAGGTAGACCAGGTCCACCCGATCGAGGTTCGGCGTGGTGAGCGTCAAGATCGGCGCCCGTCCCAGTGCGCCCGGGGGTGCCGCGGACCAGGGCGGCGGAGCGGCAAAGAAGCGGGGGCCGGGTTGATGCCCGAGATGGATGTCGGTCTGGGCCGGCGGCAGATCCCCGGCCCGGTAACGACTGACGGCCTCCGCCCAGGACTGGACCGCAACGGGCAGGACGCTGAACGCAAGCGGGATGGCACCGGGGGTGTCCGCCGCCGCCTGGGTGTGCAACAACAGCAACAGGAGCAGGAGCAGGAGTCGGGGCATCGTAGGCTCCAAGAGACGGCCGGATGGCGGCCCGTTGCGACGCTTGCGCCGGGGTCGTCAGAGGTCGCTCGGTGCGCCCGCCGCCGCGGCCCCCGCGCGGCCGAGAAACTCCCGTGCCGCGGTGGCGTCCCGGGCGATCTGGCGGCGCAGGTCCTCGAAGGAGTCGAAGCGCTGCTCGTCGCGCAGCTTGAGGCGGAATTCCACCTCCAGGTGGCGGCCGTAGAGGTCCTGGTCGAAGTCGAACAGGTGGACCTCCAGCCGGCACCCCTGGCCGCCGACGGTCGGGCGGGTGCCGATGTTGGCCACGCCCGGGTGGGGGCCCGTCGGGAGGCCGTGGACCTGGACGGCGAAGACGCCCAAGAGCGGACTGACCCGGCGATGCAGGTCGAGGTTGGCGGTCGGAAAGCCGATGGTACGCCCGCGCTGGTCGCCGTAGCCGACCCGGCCCCGCATCCGGTAGGGCCGGCCGAGCAGGTGCCGGGCCTGCTCCAGGTCGCCGCGCGCCAGGGCCTCGCGCACCCGGGTGCTGCTGATGCGCTCGTCGCCTTGGGTGACGGTGTGCTGGTCCTCCACCGCGAAGCCCGCAGCCCCGGCCGCCGCGCCCATGGCGCGCAGCAGGGCATAGTCACCGGTGCGGCCCTGGCCGAAGCGGAAGTCGTCCCCCACCAGCAGGTAGCGCACGCCCAGCCCCTCGAGCAGGAGGCGGCGGACGAAGTCACCCGCCGGGACCGCGGCCAGCCGCGGCCCGAACTCCAGCACCATGACCCGGGCGATCCCGCAGTCCGCGATGGCCTTGAGCTTTTCACGCAGGCGCGTGAGGCGCGCCGGGGTGCGCTCCGGGGCGAAGAACTCCAGCGGCTGGGGCTCGAAGGTGATGACGGTGGCCGGCAGCCCCAGGGCGCGCCCGCGCAGCAGCAGCCGCTGGAACACCGCCCGGTGCCCCAGGTGGACCCCGTCGAAGTTGCCGATGGTGGCGACGCAGCCCCGGTCCTCCGGGCGCAGGTTGTGCAGGCCGCGGATGAGCCTCATGGGGCCAGCGCCCGGCCGCGGCGCCGCGGGAGGATGCCGTGAAAATCCAGGCGAATCCTGTTGATGCTGTCCATTTTTCCACCTCAAGCTCGGTCTCTGAAGGGGGCCGGCCCCGCGCCGGCCGCGTCATCGGGCGCAGCGACGCTGCACGGACGGCGTACCGCACGGTGGCGCCGGCCGCGTGGCCATGGCGTCATTGAAGCGCTTGAAGTGATCCAGGTCCAGCATTGCCGCCGTCGGTGGCTCGCCACGGGGGGCCGGCCCAGGGTCCGCGCGGCAGGGTACCCCGAGCGTTGGGCTCGCTGACCTGTTTCGATGACCGGGGCCTTGATCGTAATCCCGGCCAGCGGTGTGCGTAGTCAGGGCTTCCAGCCCTGATGGTGTCAGGCCAAGATGGCCTGACTACGCACCCGGTGAGCCCAAGTGGCCGGAATCTTGATCGCGGATGACTGCCGTTAGGTTAAGCGCCGCAGCCCAAGCGCCTGGAGTCCAAGGCTTCAGCCTTGGACTCCAGGCAGCGCCGGCGCGGTCGGCGATTGCGGCTTGACGTAATGGCAGTGACCAAGGCCGGCCTTGATCATCATGCCGGCCACCGGACATCGTAGGGTGGACAAGCGCAGCGCAGTCCACCAGCGGCGGAGCGGGATTCGGTGGACTGCGCTAGCGCTTGTCCACCCTACGGTCGTAACCATGATCAAACTGCCCCTGGGTTGGGGCGTGCAATGCGATCCTGGCGGGAGCATTGCGGCGGCACGTCAGTGGGGTTTCCGTATCGGCGTGCCGCTATCGGAATTCCGGTATTGGGTTGGCCGTCGCGCACGCCGCGGCAATCACGCTGGCGCGGCGGCGTACGGGTGGCGCAATCAGTTGTCCGGGTCGTCGGCTGCCTGGCGGGGCGCGGTGACGTCCTGCTCCGCCGCGATCCAGTCCTCCATTTCATGCCCGGGTTCGAAGCCACGCGCCTCGGCGCGATAATAGGCGGCCTTGCTGATCGCTTGTGCGAGCGCATCCTCGGGTGGTGTGTCATCGCGCACCGCGCTCTCCTGCGGCGATTCCTCCGGCCCGTGCGCGAAACGCACATGCCCTTGGTGGCCGCGGTGTCTCTGCGGGCTACGTTCCGCCTGCAATGAAGTCATTGGCCTGTCCTCTCTTTGATTTCTGTATCATGGCAAGTGGCATCGGCGCGCCCGGGTTGAACGTGCGTGCGGGTGCCGTCGGTTGCGGTTGCGGTCCGCGCTGCCACCGCCGGGGCCGCGCAGGCGATAATGCCCGCGGCAGTCGACTCCGGCCATCGGGGGTTTTACCTAGTGCCTGACCGGAAATGCGCGTTCGCCGCGGCCCTTCATTCGCGGCGCACGGCGCACCCTACGCCAATGGTCCGAGCCATCGCGTCGGGTGGTACTAGGGGCAGCGTCCCAGCACGCCGCGCAGTGTCTTGACGTCGACCGGCTTGCACAGGTGCTCATCGAACCCGGCCGCCAAGGCCTGCTGCCGGTCATCTTCCTGACCGTAGCCGGTGAGGGCGACCAGGTGCGCGGCCTGCCCCGCCGCGGTCATGCGCAGTCGGCGGGCCACTTCATAGCCGTTCATGTCGGGCAGCCCGATGTCCAGGAGGATCAGGTCGGGCCGCAGCCGTTCGACCAGTTCCAGCGCGGCCAGCCCGTTATGTACGGTGTACACCTCCTGGTCCAGGCAACCCAGCAGCATGGCGCAGGCGCCCGCCACGTCCAGGTCGTCGTCCACCACCAGAATGACCTGCTTCCTGATGCGGCGCTCGGGTTGCGACTCTGGTGCGATCGGCGCGGTCGCGGCGAGCGGCAGGTGCAGGGTAAAGGTGCTGCCGGCGCCAAGGCCCGGGCTCGCCGCCTCGACCTGTCCGCCGTGCAGTTCCACCAGGCCCTTGACGAGCGCGAGCCCCAGGCCCAGCCCCCCCCGGGGGCGGTCCAGCGGTTGGGCGCCCTGGGTGAAGGCGGTGAAGAGGTCCGGCAGGAGGGCGGGGTCGATGCCGACGCCCTGGTCGCGCACCTCGATCCGCGCCGTGCCGGCGCGCACCTCCAGGGTCAGGAAGATCGTCAGGTCGCGCGCACTGAACTTGGCGGCATTGCCGAGCAGATTGACGATGACCTGGGTCAGGCGCTCCGGGTCGCCGTTGACCGTGACGAGCAGCGGCGGGAGTACCACATCCAGGCGCTGCCCGTGGGTGTCGACCAGCGGCAGTGCCTGCTCGATGGCCCGTTCCACCGCCTCGCGCAGATCGAAGCGTTGCAGGTGCAGCGCCAGTTTCCCGCGGTTGATGCGGGCGACATCGAGCAGATCGTCCACCAGGCGCACCAGATGGCTGACCTGCCGCGACAGGACCTCAGCCGCCCAGGGCACCCGCTCCGGTGCGGGATTGAGGGTCAGGACATCCGCCACATAGCGGATGGGGGCGAGCGGATTGCGCAGTTCGTGCCCGAGCATGGCCAGGAACTGGTCCTTGCGCTGGTCGGCATCACGCAGGGCCTGCTCGGCGCGCTTGTACGCGGTGATCTCCTCATGTGCGATCAGTGCGCCCAGCCGGGAATCACCGAGCGGCAGGACGCGCATTTCAAACCAGCGCGGCTCGGTGGGGGAGTCGCAGGGGTATTGCAGCGTGAATACCCGCTGCCGCCGATCGAGCACCGCCTGGATGCCGTGCAGCGCGGCGAGCGCCGCGGCGTCATCCCCGCCGGCGGCCGCCCGCCGGCACACCGCCAGATAGTCGGTGCCGGCTTGACAGTCCGCCCCGCCGCCATTCTGATCGGCAAAGCGCCGCCAGGCGGCATTGACCAGGGTGATCGCCCCTGCCCCATCCAGCACGGCGATATGGGCGGTCATGGAGTCGAGTACGTCACTTAGGAGCGCTTGGTTGGCGCGCAAGGCTTCTTCGGCCACCCGGCGCCACTCGATATCGATCAGGGTCCCGAGTTTGCGGCCGGATTCCAGTTCCTCGGGGGTCCAGCGCCGGCTGCGCCCGCGCACGATCTGGCTCCAGGCCGCAAAGGAGCGGCGCGGACTCAGGCGTTCCTGCGCTGCGCCCGCTTTCGCCTCCTCGGGATCACCGCCCCAGGTGACGGTGCGCACGTATTCGCCGCGAAACCAGATCAGCTTGATCGATTGCTCCAGGTCCAGCGGGATCAGGGTCACCCCGGCCGCGGTCGCGGCCAGATCGCTGGTGTCGGGCAGGTGGTCGCCCAAACAGTCGGTGGCAAAGAGTAGCGATGAGTCGCTCGGGTGCGGATCGCTCAGTGCGGCGACCAGGTCGAGAATACGTCGCGGTGTGGGCGTCAGGCCGCCGGTGGTGACCACCGCGCCGCTGATCAGCGCCACGCCGTCGGCGCCGATCGCGCCCAGCACATCGGCCAGTTCCGGCCCCGTGAGCAAGGCCGCCAGCCGGGTGCCCTGACGCATTGCGGCGATGATACGCAGGCGGCACTGCGTGAGTTGCGCCTCATAGCCGCGGCGTGTGATCTCCTCGGCCAACGCAATCTGCGTGGCCAGGTCCTGCCCCAGCCAATCGGCCATCCGGCGAATGGCGCCCGAGACCCGGCGCGGGCGGTAGTGGTGACAGGCGATCAGGCCCCAGAGCCGGCCCTCCCGGCACAGTGAGGCGGTGAGCGTGGCCGCCACCCCCATGTTGCGCAGATACTCCACATGCACCGGTGACACGCTGCGCAACAGGCTGCGGGACAGATCGAGCGGTTCCCCCGTGAGCGGATCGAGCTCGGGCAGGAGCGGGGACGGCACATACTCGATATCGACGATGATGCGCGTCGGGTTGATCAGATACAGGCGGCGCGCCTGGGGCGGGATGTCGGTGGCCGGAAAGTGCAGACCCAGATAGGGTTCCAACGCGTCGCGGCGGGCCTCGGCCACCACTTCGCCGTGCCAGTCCGCGTCGAAGCGATAGATCATGACCCGGTCGTAGCCGGTCAGGCGGCGGAACAGCGTCGCGGCAATCTGCAGCTTGTCGGCCAACAGGGGCTCGTCATGCACCGCGCTGAAGCCCAGTACGGCCTGGATCAGGGCCTCGCCGGGGGTGGCCGGTGCGGCCTCCAACTCCAGCAGGGCGAGGTCACCGCAGGTATGGAGATAACCGGCGTAGGTCTGGTCGCCAGGCTGCGGCTGCCACTCGAATGAGGCCGGGGCGTGTGGCAGGTTCCGATATTCGACCAGTGCTTGACTGACGGCCGTGGCGAGCACCGGACCGAGCGCGGCCCCCAGGTCATGCCCCAAGAGTTCGGCCGGCGCCATCCCGAGCACGGCCTGGCAACTCGCCGTGGTCTGGATGATCCGCTGGGCCGGCCCCTGCAACACCAGCAGGACCCCGTGCGGCTGGATCGCACCAGGGATATGGATCGGTTCGGTCTCGCACTGCGTGAGGTCCGGCGGCGGTGCGGCGGGGGCGATCGGGGGTGCCATGCGAGTCTCCGGTGATTGGAACGCAGCGGCGCGTCAGACCCGCGGGTCGGGATAGCTTAGCCTAACCGCGACACGATGCCCGCCCGCGCGTTCGGGCCAGGAGTGGTGCCCGACCAGCGGTGCGGGCTCAGACCTTGAGCAGGTGCCGTGGCCGCAGGCCGCCGACCCACAGGGCCAAGGTATAGACGCCGCCGCCGATGACCAGCCACAGGCCCAGCGTTGCCGCGCGCGTGCCGCCGCTCATCAGGAGCCAGTCGTCGAGCGGCCCGGCACCCAGGAACAGGGTGAGCCCCATGAGCAGGTTGGCGCCCAGGCCCTTGGCGAGCAGCGCCGGCCACCCCGGTCGCGGGCGGTAGACCGACACCCGCCGCAGTCCGCGCAGCAGCAGCGCCGCGTTGACGAGCCCCGCCAGGGTGGTCGCCAGCGCCAGCCCCGTATGCCCCAGGGGGCCCATCAGGGCCAGGCTCGCAGCGATGTTCACCGCCATGGCGACGAGCGCGATCCGCACCGGGGCCATCATCTCCTGGCGGGCATAGAAGCCGGGGGCGAGCACCTTGACGCCGATAAAGCCGATGAGCCCCAGGGCGTAGGCCATCAGGCTCTGCGCGGTCATGCGGGCGTCCACCGCGCTGAAGCCGGCGCCCGGCGCGCCCGTCGGCTCGCCCGTGTAGAAGAGCGTCACGATGATCGGGCCGGCCAGTACCAGGAGCCCCAGCGCGGCCGGGACCCCGAGCAACAGCAGCCAGCGCAGGCCCCAATCCAGGGTGTCGGAGAAGGCGACCGGGTCCTCGGCCGCATGGCGCTGCGATAGCCGGGGCAGGATCACGGTGCCCAGGGCCACGCCCAGGAGGCCCATGGGGAACTCCATCAGCCGGTCGGAATAATAGAGCCAGGAGATGCTCCCGCTGACCAGGAAGGAGGCGAGGATGGTGTTGAGCAGCAGGTTGATCTGGCCCACCGAGGCGCCGAACAGGGCCGGCCCCATGAGCCGGACGGTGCGCTTGACCCCCGGGTCACGCGGGTCGAACCGCGGCCGGGGCAGGAGCCCCAGGCGCACCAGGAAGGGGACCTGGAAGGCGAGTTGCGCCAGTCCCGCGACCAATACCCCCCAGGCCAGGGCGACGATCGGCTGCTCCATCCGCGGCGCCAGCCAGCGCGCGGCGGCGATCAGGCAGAGATTGAGCAGGACCGGGGTGAAGGCCGGCACCCCAAAGCGCTCGAAGGTGTTGAGGATGGCCCCGGCCAGGGCGGTGAGCGAGATGAACAGGACATAGGGAAAGGTCAGCCGCAGCATGGTCACGGCCAGTTCGCGTTGCTCCGGTTCCGCGGTAAACCCCGGGGCGAAGAGTAGGATCAGGAGCGGGGCGGCGAGGACTCCGACCAGGGTCACCGCCAACAGCACGGCCCCCAGGGCGCCCGCCACGCGGTCGATGAAACCCTTGAGTTCCGGCCGCCCGCGCCGCTCCTTGTACTCGTTGAGCAGCGGTACGAAGGCCATGGAGAAGGCCCCCTCCGCGAACAGCCGGCGCATCAGGTTGGGGATCTTGAAGGCGACGAAGAAGGCGTCGGTGGCCGCGTCCGCCCCGAAGACCCGGGCGATCACCAGGTCGCGCACGAAGCCCAGCAGCCGCGACAGGAAGGTGTAGCTGCCCACCTTGGCGATGGAGGAGGCGAGTGACGGCAAGGCGGCGAGCCTCCGCAAAAGGCGGCGAGTATAGCGCCCCCGGGCGGGTCGGCCGGGGAGGGCGGCGGGCCGGGGGCGATTGCAAGTTCGGGCAGCATCGCGCGGCCATCCAAACCCTAGGGGAATTCCCGTTGTCGTTGTCGTTGTCGTAATCGGCATGATGGCTTCGACAACGACAACGACAACGACAACGACAACGACCGGGACCGCGACCGCGACAACGCGAACTGATCGGTGGTAAGGGTTCAGCCGAAAGCGGTTGACAGCGGCGTCGCGCCTGTGGAAGATACGCGGTCTTTATCCGAGCCCCTGTCCAGGGCTCTTGCCCAATGGATTCCAGGAGAACCCCCCCTTGGCGAACTCAGCACAAGCCGAAAAACGCGCCCGTCAGGCCGAGAAGCGTCGTCAGCAGAACGCCTCTCAGCGCAGTACCTTCCGCACCTTCATCAAGAAGGTCGTCAAGGCCATCGAGTCCGGTGACAAGACGGCGGCGACGGAGGCTTACAAGAGTGCGGTGCCGCAGATCGACGGCGCCACCACCAAGGGAATCATCCACGCGAACAAGGCCGCCCGCCACAAGAGCCGCCTGAACGCCCACATCAAGGCGATGGCCTGACGGCCGTCCGCCGCTGCGTCTCGCGCCCGCCGCGCGATGCCCACGAAAAACCGGCTATGAAGCCGGTTTTTTTGTGTCCGCGCCCGGCCGACCGAGACCCCTACGGTCAGAGCACAGTCACGGCCCGCTCGCACGCCAGCCGCGGCCCGCGGGGGAACAGGGCGCTCGGCTCGCCGTACCCCAGGGTGATAAGGAAATTGGACCTATGGCGCCCGTCGGGGAAGAACTCCGCGTCCACCCGGGCGTTATCGAACCCGGACATGGGCCCCACGTCCAGCCCCAGGGCGCGCGCCGCCAGGATCAGATAGCCCCCCTGCAGGGTGCTGTTGCGAAAGGCCGTCACCTCCGCCAAGGGCGGGTTCGACGTGAACATGGCCGCAGCGTTCGGGTTGGGCGGCCAGAGTTCCGACAACAACTCGTGGAAGCGGGTGTCGTGGGCCACGATGGCCGTCACCGGGGCCTCGCGCACCTTCGCCACATTGCCCTCCATCAGGGCCGGCACCAGCCGCTCCTTGGCCGACGCCGTCGTCAAGAAGACGAAGCGGGCCGGCAGACAGTTCATGCTCGTGGGTCCGAACTTCACCAGATCATAGAGTTCGCGCAGTTGCTCCGCGCTGACCGGCCGGTCCTGCCAGCGCGGATAGGTGCGGGCGCTGCGGAAGATCTGGTCGAGGGCCTGGGCGTCGAGTGGTTGGTGCATGGGTCATGACCTATGTTGGTGGTTGGCGGACGAGCATCGGCGCCCGGCGGTGGGGGGTACGCCCGATCCGCCTGAACGGTGCGCGCCTGGTCCACAAGATAAGCCCTCACAGGCCCGGATAGAATGGGCCGTCCCACACAAAGACCCGTGCCCGCCATGTGACCACCGGCCTTGATCACAACGCCGGCCAGCGGCGATCGGCCCGCACCGCGGACCCTGGGGAAAGCCGCGCTCCGTAGGGTCCGCTGTGCGGACCAGCGACCTCGCGGCTCGTGCGGTGGCCGGAACGATGACTAAGACCTCGCGGCGCCCGACCAGTTGGCCTATGCTTGCGCATCGGCGATTGCCTGGAGCCCTGTCCGATGCAGACTGAACGCCACGTCCGCCTGTTTCGCAACGGGCCCGATCAAGCCCTGCGCATCCCTCGCGAACTGGAACTCGACGCCGACGAGGCCACCATCCGCCGGGACGGCGAGCGTCTGATCGTCGAGCCGGTCAAGCGCCGGCCGGACCTGGCCACCCTGCTCGCCGGATGGGCGCGGCTCGATGAACCCTGCCCCAACGTGGACGAAGGACTATTGCCCCTGGACGACATCCGCCTCTGAGCCATGGACGGGCTGCGCTACCTGCTCGATACCAACATCCTCTCCGCGCTGATCCGCCAATTTCAGAGAGGCTGCGGTGGATCGCAGCGGCCAGTGTCTCCGCCGGCGCCATGGTGCGCACGGCGACCCTACGGGGTAGCGGCATGGTCGATGGGCCGCATCGTTCGATTCGGTAGTACCTAGAGGCTGCGGTTCCCCCGCGCGATGACAACCCCCACGTCCACCCCGGCGCCGACGGCGCCGGGTTTGTTCAGGGTCAGGCGCACCCAGGGGCAGCCGAATTCCTCGCGCAGGATGGTGGCGCAGCCCTCGGCCAGGGTCTCCACCAGCTCGAAGCGGCTCGCGCTGACGAACTGGGTCAGGCGGCGGGTGACGGCGTCGTAGTCCAGGGCGTCGGCGATGCGGTCGCCGGCGGCGGCGCGGGCGCAGTCGCTGCCCAGTTCCAGGTCCAGGATCACCGGGCGGCGTTGGCGCTTTTCCCAGTCGTGGATGCCGACGGTGGTCTCGATGGTCAGGTTGCGGATGAAGACAATGTCCATGGGGCAGGGCTCGGGCAGTGGGGTGGGATGGGATGGGGATCATGCCTCAAGGGCGCGGCGGTGCGACAGGTGCCCGGGGCTCGTCGGCCCAGCGAGACTTCCCGGCCCGCGTCAGTCGTAGGTCGGGTTAGGCGCGCCCTGATAGGCGCGCCTTGGAGCGCGGTGCCCGCGCGCCGTAACCCGACAGGCGCCGTCGCTGTCGGGTTACGGCGCGCGATAAGCCTTGAAGCCAAAACGCGAGTGCGTGCCGCGCGCGCCTAACCCGACCCACCGACCTACCGGGCTGCGAGGTCTCGTCGCGGCTGAAGCCGCTCCCACCGCGTCGCTGCGCGACTCTTGCGGAACGGCGCCAGGCTCGCCGATGTTTTTCAGGGCGTGATCGGAGTTGGGTGAGTCACCCGGCCGGTGATCCTGCGGCTGGATGTAGTTTGTTGTCGTTCTTGGCGTCTTGGCGTGAGGCATTCCCGGATTTCGGTTGACCCGCCGCGGCATCCCGGTTCCAATGCGCCCCCATGATTACCGCCGCCGCACTCGTCATCGCTGCCTACCTGCTGGGCTCCATCTCCAGTGCCATCATCGTCTGCCGACTGATGGGGCTGCCGGACCCGCGCACCCAGGGCTCCAACAACCCGGGGGCGACCAATGTCCTGCGCATCGGCGGGAAGAAGGCGGCGGCCGTGACCCTGATCGGGGACAGCCTGAAGGGGCTGATCCCGATGCTCGTCGGGATCCTGCTGGGTGTCGCGCCCGGGGTGCTGGCGGCGGCCGGGCTCGCGGCCTTTATCGGCCACCTGTTCCCGGTCTTCTTCGATTTTCGCGGCGGCAAGGGGGTGGCGACCGCGCTCGGCGTGCAGTTCGGGCTCTGGGCGCCGCTCTTCGGGCTCTGGTGGCCGGTCGGGCTGCCGGTCGCCCTGATCTGGCTCTTCGTGGCCAAGGTGCTCAAGTTCTCCTCGCTCGCGGCCCTGATCTCCATGACCCTGGCCCCGCTCATCGTCTGGCTCATGGGCCTGCCGCCGGTGACCATCGGGATGCAGTTGATCATGACCGGCCTGCTGATCTGGCGCCATCGCAGCAATATCGAGAATCTGCTGACCGGGCGCGAGGGGCGCCTGACGGCGAAGGCGGGGCAGTCCGATCCGGAATGACCATCGCCCCCCGCGTGCTGCGCCGCCTTCATGCTTTCTTCCCCTGGCTCTGGCTCCCGGGTCTGCTGCTTTGGGGCGCGCTCGCCCTGGCCGATACCCAGGTCGCGCCGCCCGCCTGTGAGATTGCCGCCGGGGCGACGACGCTGGACGGCGGGACCGTCCGCTACAGCCGTGCCGGTCAAGGCCCCGGCGTCTTGCTGCTGCATGGGCTCTTCGCCCAGAAGGAGCAGTGGCAGGGGCTCCTCTGTGCCCTCGCGGCGGCCGGCTTCGAGGCGGTGGCCCCCGACCTGCCCGGGTTCGGTCAGAGCACGGATTTTCCCGTCAGCGACTATGACCTGGAGCGCCAGGTGGACCTGCTGCACGCCTTCATCGGCGCCCTGGGGCTGCACGACCTCGCCCTGGCCGCCAACTCCATGGGCGGGGCCATCGCCGCCCTCTATGTGCAGCAGCATCCGCACGCGGTGCGCCGCCTGGCCTTCATCGGCCCGCCGTTGGGCTTGGTGGACTGGGGCCCCGGGGTCCGCCAGGCGATCCGCGACGGCATCAATCCGTTCATCCCCATCGATCAGGGCCAGTTGGACCTGGAACTGCGCCTGCTGTTTGGCACGCCGCCGCAGGTCCCGGACCCGGTGCGCGAGGCCCTGATCAAGGACTATGTGGCGCGCAACCGGCACTACCAGCAGGTCTGGGACATCGTGAACCTGTACGACCGGGTGTTGGACGCCGACCTGCACTTGCCGGTGCCGGTGCTGATCCTGTGGGGTGAGTCCGACGGGGTCTACGCCGTCGCGGGCGCCCGGACGCTGCACCGGCGGCTGCCCGGCAGTACCCTGCTCACCCTGCCCGGGGTCGGCCACCTGCCGATGCTGGAGCGGCCGGCGGAGACGGCCGCCGTGCTGATCCCATTCCTGCGCGGGCGGCCCTAGCACCCCGTTCCACCTCCTTGTCCTGCGTTTCGACCCCAACGGGGTCGCACATACCAGCCCAGGGCAACGCCCTGGGACAAGACCCCATTTATCGGCCTAGCCCTGAAAGGGCGTGACATAACTGTCGTGCCCCCGCGGGGATGCTCAGGCCCCGGGTGGGTCATCCTCCCCCAGCCCCGGCAGTGACTCCATGGCCCAGCGCGCCCGGGGGGCGAAGCTCAGGGGCTCGTGCTGGCCGGCGCGCAGGCGCTGCCAGCCGGCGTAGGCGATCATGGCCCCGTTGTCCGTGCACAGGGTCGGGCGGGGGTAATAGGTGGCGCCACCGACGGCCGCGATGGCCAGGTCCATCTGCGCGCGCAGACGCCGGTTGGCGCTGACCCCGCCGGCCAGGATCAGGCGGCGGTGCCCGGTCGCCGCGAGCGCCCGGCGGCATTTGATCACCAGGGTGTCGACCACGGCCTCCTCGAAGGCGCGGGCGATATCGGCGCGGGTCTGCGCGGGGTCGGCGGCGTTCGGGACCTCGCTTCGCATGGTATTGAGCGCAAAGGTCTTGAGCCCGCTGAAGCTGAAGTCGAGCCCCGGGCGATCGGTCATGGGGCGCGGGAAGCGGAAGCGCCGCGGGTCGCCCAGCTCGGCCAGCCGCGCCAACTCCGGGCCGCCGGGGTAGGGCAGGCCGAGCACCTTGGCGGTCTTGTCGAAGGCCTCGCCGGCCGCGTCGTCCAGTGACTCACCCAGTATGCGGTAGCGGCCGACCCCCGCCACGTCCACCAGTTGGGTGTGGCCGCCGGAGACCAGCAGCGCGACGAAGGGAAAGTCCGGGGCCGGGTCCTCCAGGAGCGGCGCCAGCAGGTGCCCCTCCATGTGGTGTACCCCGATGGCCGGTACCCCCCAGGCCCAGGCCAGGCTGCGCCCCAGGGCGGCGCCTACCAGCAGGGCGCCGATCAGCCCGGGACCGGCGGTGTAGGCCACCCCGTCGATGGCGCCCGCGGGCAGCCCCGGCGTCTCCAGCACCTCCCGGATCAGCGGCAGCGTCTTTTGCACATGGTCGCGTGAGGCCAGTTCCGGGACCACACCGCCGTACTGGGCGTGGATCGCGATCTGACTGTAGAGCGCCTGGGCCAGGAGCCCGCCGTCGGAGTCGTAGATGGCCACGCCGGTCTCGTCACAGGAGGTCTCGATGCCGAGGACCCGCATGGTTTGTTTGCTCCGGATTGACTGCGCACGACGCGCAAGCGCTGGAAGTGGAAAGGTTGGCCGCCATTTTAGCAGCGGGGCAGGGTGCGGACCCGCACGTCGGCCGTCCGTTCGCGTTTGCATTTGTTCGCGACCTTCGGCTAGAATCCTAAGGCTTAATTTCAGCTAAACACATCCTCTGGAGACATAAGGACCCCATGCCCAGCGTCCGCGTCAAAGAAAACGAGCCATTTGAAGTCGCCATGCGGCGGTTCAAGCGCTCCTGCGAAAAGGCAGGTGTGCTCGCCGAGGTCCGTCGTCGTGAGTTCTACGAGAAGCCCACCTCCGAGCGCAAGCGCAAGAAGGCGGCTGCCGTGAAGCGTCACCACAAGAAGCTGCAGCGCGAATCCCGCCGCTGGGAACGTCCCTATTGATCACAACCGGGTGATCGCCACGGGTTGATCGCTACCGGTCGGCTCGGCTGACCCCCGCGTTCACGGCCCCCGGCAGAGTTCCCACCGCCGCCTCCCCCGGACCGGCCTCCCAGCCGGTCATGTGTCGCCTTGTGTGGCACCGGGGCGGGCGGCCTTCGTGCTTCCCCCAATTTTCCGCTGAAATCCCATGCTCAAGGCTCAAATCCAGGCCGATATGAAGACCGCCATGAAGGCGGGCGAGAAGACCCGCCTCGGGGTCATCCGGCTCATCCTGGCCGCGGTGAAGCAGCGTGAGGTGGACGAGCGCATCGAACTGGACGACACCCAGGTGTTGGCCGTGCTCGACAAGATGATGAAACAGCGTCGCGATTCCATCGCGGCCTACGGCGCGGCCGGCCGCCAGGATTTGGTCGACGTGGAGCGCTTCGAGGTCGAGGTCATCCAGGGGTACCTGCCGCAGGCCCTCGACGAGGCCGAGCTGACCGCCCTGGTCGAGGCGGCGGTGAGCGCGAGCGGTGCCGCGGCCTTGAGCGACATGGGCAAAGTCATGGCCCTGCTCAAGCCCCAGGTCCAGGGGCGGGCCGACATGGGTGCCGTCAGCGCGCTCGTGAAGCGCCGTCTCGGGGTCTGACACGGCGCGCCCGGGCGGCCCCGGTCTGTCGCAATTCTGCTAGCTTTAGCGTATGGCCGGCAGAATCCCCCCCCAGTTCATCGACGATCTCCTCGCGCGCACCGACATCGTCGAGCTGATCGCCGGGCGCATCCAACTGCGCAAGGGCGGTAAGGACTATCAGGCCCGCTGCCCCTTCCACGACGAAAAATCCCCGTCCTTCACCGTCAGCCATGAGAAGCAGTTTTATCACTGCTTTGGTTGTGGCGCCCACGGGACCGCCATCGGCTTCCTTATGGAGTATGACCGGCTCGGCTTCCGCGAGGCGATCGAGGAACTGGCCAGGCGCGCCGGGCTGGAAGTCCCGACCGAGGGGGCGGCGACCCCCGGCCCCGACCACGCACCGCTCTACGCCCTGCTGGAGCAGGCGGCGGCACTCTTCCGCCGCCAACTGCGCGAGCACCCGCAGGCGCCCCAGGCGATCGACTACCTGAAGGGCCGCGGCCTGAGCGGCGAGATCGCCGCCCGCTACGGCGTGGGCTTCGCCCCGCCCGGGTGGGACTTCCTGATGACGCGGCTCGGGGCCGAGCCCGGGGCGCGTGAACGCCTGGCGCAGGCCGGTCTCATCACCGAGCAGGACGGCCGGCGCTACGACCGCTTCCGCAGCCGCATCATGTTCCCGATCCGCGACCGCCGGGGGCGCGTGATCGGCTTCGGCGGGCGCGTGCTGGGGGACGAGAAACCCAAGTATCTCAACTCACCGGAGACCCCGGTCTTCCACAAGGGCCGCGAACTCTACGGCCTGTACGAGGCACAGCAGGCGCGTCGCAAGCTGGAGCGGCTCTTGGTGGTGGAGGGCTACCTGGACGTGATCGCGCTCGCCCAGTTCGGCCTCGACTATGCGGTCGCGACCCTGGGGACCGCGACCACCGCGGAGCACCTGCAGGTGCTGCTGCGCTCCGCCCCGGAGCTGGTGTTCTGCTTCGACGGCGACAGCGCCGGGCGCTCCGCCGCCTGGAAGGCCCTGGAGGCGGCCCTGCCGCTCGCGACCGGCAGCCAGTCGTTGCGCTTCCTCTTCCTGCCCGACGGGGAAGACCCGGACACCCTGGTCCGCGCCGAGGGCCAGGCCGCCTTCGAGGCGCGGCTGGCGCGCGCGGCACCGCTCTCCGAGGTCTTTTTCGACCACCTGTCCGCGCAGGTCGACATGGTCAGTCGCGACGGTCGCGCCCGTCTGGTGACTCTGGCAAAGCCGTTGCTATCGAAGGTACCGGCCGGCATCTACCGGGATATGCTGGAAGGCCGGCTGGCGGCCCTGGCGGGGATCGAGCCCAGGCGTGGGCCCGCTCCCGGTCGCGCCCGCCGCGCCGCCCCGCCGGTTCAGCGCCCGACACGTCCAACCCGCGTCGCCCTGGCCATTGCCCTGCTGCTCGACCACCCCGAACTGGCGGGCGAGGCGGCGGCCCAGGAAGACGACTGGCGCCGCGGCGAGGGCCCCGGGGTGGCGATTCTGGCCCAGTTGTTGGACGCGATTGCCGCCTATCCGACCATCAACAAGGCGACCCTGATTGAGCGCTGGCGTGGGCACCCGCATTTCGACTATCTCCAGCGCTTGAGTGTCGCGCCCTTCCTGGAGGATATTCCGGTCGATGGGCTCGCGGCCGAGTTGATCGGCGCCCTGCAGGGTCTGGGCAAGGACGTGCGTGACGGCGAGCGCCTGCGTCCGCTGAATCGGCGCAGCACCGCGGATTGGAGTGAGGAGATGCGCGAGCAGATGGACCGCGAGGCCGAACAGGCGCGGACGCGCCGGCGATGATCGGTCGGTCGCGCTTGTGGGTGCGTTGAAAGGGTCCAAATACGCTACGAGGATCGCAATTCTTGTGCTAAAATGATTAGTTCACCGCACGGTCGAAAAATCGTCTGGCTGAGCATGTCCGGCTGGTCATGTTTGCCCGATCAGTTCACCCGAGAATGGCAAGGTTACCCATGGATCAAGAACAGCAACAGTCCCAGCTGAAGCAGCTCATCGCCAAGGGCAAAGAACAGGGGTTCCTGACCTACTCCGAGGTCAACGATCACCTGCCTCCCGGCATCGTCGAGCCTGAACAGATCGAAGACATCGTTCGGATGATCAATGACATGGGGATCGCGGTCCATGAGACCGCCCCGGACATGATCGACCAGACCCTAAGCGACAATGCCGTCTCGGACGACGACGCCGCGGAGGCCGCCGCCGCCGCCATCGCCAGTGTGGACAGTGAATTCGGCCGCACCACCGACCCCGTGCGCATGTACATGCGTGAGATGGGCACAGTGGAACTGCTCACGCGCGAGGGCGAGCTCAAGATCGCCAAGCGCATCGAAGAGGGCCTCAACCAGGTCCTGTCCTCGCTCTCCGTGTACCCTAAGTCCGTGCAGAAACTGATCGAGATCTTCGACCGGGTCGAGCGCGACGAGACCCGCCTGGCCGACGTGATCTCCGGGTTCCACGACCCCGACGCCGACGCCGTACCCACCGCGGCCCCGGCGGTCGCCGCCGCCCTGGCCGAGGTCCAGGAGCCGGTAGCCGACGGCGATGCGGAGGTCGAAGTCGAGGAGGCCGCGGTCGCGGCGGAGGACGAGGAGGTCGCCGTCGTCGACACCGGTCCCGACCCGGAAGAGGTGGCACGCCGCGTCCGGCTGCTGCGCGAGCGCTTTGCCGTGCTCACCGCGAGCCTGGAGAAGCACGGACGCGACGACCCGCGCTCGCGCGCCGCCATGGCCGAGGTCTCCGAGGTCTTCCTCCAATTCAAGCTGGTCGCCGCCGTCTTTTTGGAACTTGCTCAGATCCTGCGCGCCACCATCGAGCGCATCCGCAGCCAGGAAAAGGTGGTCATGGGGCTCTGCGTCGAGCAGTCCGGCATGACCCGCAAACAGTTCATCGAAAGCTTCCCGGACAACGAAACCAACGCCGCCTGGTTGGACCAGCAGCTCGCCAGCGGCCAGCGCTACGCCGCGCGCCTGGCCGACGCGGCCCACGACATCCGCCGCGCCCAGCGCAAGCTGCAAGAGGTCGAGCGGGAGAACTTCCTCACCATCGGCGAGATCAAGGAAGTCAACCGCAAGATGTCCATCGGCGAGGCCAAGGCCCGCCGGGCCAAGAAGGAAATGGTCGAGGCCAACCTGCGGCTCGTCATCTCCATCGCCAAGAAATACACCAACCGCGGCCTGCAATTCCTGGACCTGATCCAGGAGGGCAACATCGGCCTGATGAAGGCAGTCGACAAGTTCGAATACCGCCGCGGCTACAAGTTCTCGACCTATGCCACCTGGTGGATCCGCCAGGCCATCACCCGCTCCATCGCGGACCAGGCGCGCACCATCCGCATCCCGGTGCACATGATCGAGACCATCAATAAGCTCAACCGCATCTCCCGGCAGATGATCCAGGAGATGGGCCGCGAGGCGACCCCGGAAGAACTCGCCACGCGTATGGAGATGCCCGAGGACAAGGTCCGCAAGGTACTCAAGATCGCCAAAGAGCCCATCTCCATGGAGACCCCGATCGGCGACGACGAGGACTCCCACCTGGGCGACTTCATCGAAGACTCCGGCGTCATCTCCCCAGTCGAATCCGCTACCATGGAAGGGCTGCGCGAGGCGACCCAAAACATGCTCGCCAGCCTCACCTCCCGCGAGGCCAAGGTCCTGCGGATGCGCTTCGGCATCGACATGAATACCGACCACACCCTCGAAGAGGTCGGCAAGCAATTCGACGTAACGCGCGAGCGCATCCGCCAGATCGAGGCCAAGGCCCTGCGCAAACTGCGCCACCCGACGCGGTCGGAAAAGCTCAAGAGCTTCCTCGACACCGATTGATTTTCGTGACTTGAGGTCACGAAAATCATGGGAAAATGAGAGTGAAGAACCGTCGGGATTGGCGGGGTCAAGGATGCGCTACGGACGGTCTGCAATACGTCTGCCTTTCGGGCCGTTAGCTCAGCGGTTAGAGCAGGGGACTCATAATCCCTTGGTCCTAGGTTCAAATCCTAGACGGCCCACCAATAAAACAGCGACTTAGCTACTATAACGAGTCGCCTGGACCGCCCTGATTCGCCTGGCTTCGCGGTGCCTGGTGGTACCTGGGGCCGAAGCCGACTCTATAACGTGCCCTTTCGGTTTATGCCGCGCGCCATTTTGATGCTGGGATCATGCTATACAAGGGCTTAGACGCATCCCGACAGATCCCGACCGCGGTGCCAGTGACCAAGTGTAGCCGGAGCCTATCACCCGGACCCGATCCCGACCACGGTCTACTCCACCGGTTCCGCGGTAGCGATAGAACCTCAGATTGAGGAGGCGTGCCACCACAGTACCCATCCCGCCCTTGCGTCCCCTGGCAGACGGGGCCAGACTTGGCGAACCTGATGGCCGCCGCGGACAGTCCTTGAGAAGAACCCGGCTAACCCAGTCAGACATCCACTGATTGCGCCTGATTGCCGAGCGGATTGCCCGCAAGGAGTGACCATGGAACCGATCGGCTTCGCGACCCTCTACCTGCAGCCTGGGCCGGTTGCCGATTTGGGAAATGTCACCCCGCTATGGCACGGCGATGCACTCACGCCCACCGGCGAGGTGCGCCTCTACATCAAGCGTGCGCCACGTGACGAGGTCCTGGCCGAATGCCTGTGCGCCGTTCTGGGTAGTGCGCTGCACCTGCCGATTCCGCGAGCCTTCCTCGTCTTGGACCCCGTCGGCTGGTTGGGCGGCGGGGTGCTCATCGGCAGCGAAGACGCTGGTTTCCCATCACTGAAGCACCATCTCGCCTGCCAGCTGGCGGACCTCCCGGCCGCCCTGGCCACCTGGCCGCAGTTGCACACCGCCGCACTCTTCGACGAGTGGATCGCCAACCCTGACCGCAACCAAGGTAACCTGCTGTGGGACGCCGCCGACCAGTGGTTGTTGATTGACCACGCCCGCGCCTTAGGCGCTTGGCCCCCCGGCTCACCCGTGCCCGCACCGACGGAACCCATCGCGAATCAGTTGGCGGCCGTCGTGACCGCGATCGAAGGTGACCTCGGAACCCCGCGCTTGCGTAAACTCGCGTCTCCCTTTGGCCAGCGGTGCCGCACGTTCGACCACCAGCAGACCCTGGAGGCGGCCCGCTGTCAGACGCTCGGCATGGTTGAACGTGCCACCGATGATGTTGCGTACGGTCGCCCGCAATCATGCCTTCCTCGCTACCCTGGCCGATTTTTCCGCGACCGCTCCCGTTTCCCCGGACGATGGCGAGGAAGGCGACCGCTGGCTGGCCCAGGTCCGCCAAGCAGTCACCAGGCAACGCCCCGGACTGGAGTGCCACTTCTCTCGCCGTCTGCGCCTGGTCGCGGCCGGCGCAGAGACCCGATTCGACTACCTGGGTACCCGCTTCGCCGCCCAACTGGGCCGGTTTTAGTTCCCGGGCCAGGCATCGGTGCCTTGGTGCGCATCGCCAAGGCCAAGCTCTGGGATCTGGAGGCTCTGCGCGACATGGGCGCCCACTCACTGCTTCCCGCCGAATCCCATGAGTTGTTGCTTTACCGTCCGCGCGACGAGGACCCCGCCTACTCTGAACGGGCCATCGCCCGCCTGCACGAGGCCCTGGCCGAACTGGAGGCTGCGGGCGACCGTCAGTCCTTGCGCGTGCGCCCCGTCTTCTGCGCGGACGCGGCTGCCGCGTGCATCATCGAGGCCGAAGCGGCATAAGGCGGTGTTTTTGCCATTCGACTATGACCCAAGCCATCCGATCACCCAGCGCATCCTTGGAGCCTACGAGGAGCTTTGAGGCTTATATCGGCGATACGGGAGAGGCGACCAGTCGCGCCCCTCGCTGTCCAGTTGTCGTCTTAGAGGACTTCACCCCACGGCAACCTCCGGTTCCCGCCAAACACACGACGATCGGACAGTTGGTGGCCGACTGGCAGACGGGCGATCAAGGTCGCGCCGCCCTCGAGAACGGCCGGCGGTGGGTCGCCGACGCCTTATATGATCAGGAGGGCGAAACGGTACGTGCCCTGCGGCTGCGGCGGGGATGGTCACAGACCCGTCTCGCCGAGGCCCTCGGGACCAGCCAGTCGCATATCGCTCGCATCGAGCGTGGCAGGGAAAATCTGACCATCGCCACGTGTCGCAAGTTGGCGAGTGTCCTGGAGATCGATCTCAACACGCTGAACCAGGCGCTGGAGCGTCAGGAAGCCATCGCGGCAGCGAAGCAGAAATGACCTCGCGTCATCTCGAAACCCTCTTTTGCGACGATATCCGCCATGAACTAGGGGGAAAGCTTTCATTCATCGGTGTCTACTCCGGCGTGTTGTTTGTTCCAACGTTTCCAGCCACTTTGGCAAGACTGTGCTTGTCGGCGACCATCATCACGCCGGTCGGAGAGCCTCTTCGTACCCTCACGCTACGCGTTTTGAAGAACGATAAGACACTGCATGAAATGCACTTCTCCGAAGACCAGTTGGTGGCTGCTTCAGATTTCGCCGAGGAGATGCCTGACAGGCAAGATCACGCAGGTACCTATCGGTTTCTGATGGTTTTCTCGCCGATTCAGTTTGACGAGCCTTGTGCCTTGCGGGTTCGCGCTCAGACCGAGGACGGTGAGCTTTACGGCTTGGGGCTTACGGTGGAGGAACCCCCGCCTTCGCTGGAAGAATCATCTCACTAACCTACGCGGCACGGGTGCTCGTGCGGCGACCATCGGCACCGACCATGGCCGGCCAACCGTCGCCGGCCAATGCAGGGGGGCGGGCGTCAGGCGACAGATTGAAGCGCCAACTTCGGCCTGGACTGCCATCAGAGCAGGGTTATTGATTAGCTTTGGAGCATAGCGATCCGTGAACCCTCTTGTCTTGCACTTCCTTCCGTCGGTGATTCGTGGCGTGTATCGCTTCGATGCCGAACTTTCCACTCTCCTGCCGAAGCTGCGTACTGACGCCACACAGCAGCCAGTCCCCGAAGCCCGGCAGACGACGCAGGGCAACCGCCGGGCGGTTCTTCATTTGCCCGTCGGCTTGCGGCAGCGCGGCCAATACCACGTCACCCTCGTTCACTGGCGTCTCACGTCGGCCGGGCCATAGTCCGGCTCGTCCTCACCATAGGTCCCAGCCAAACCGGACAGCGACAGCTCCGACCATAAGGTGCGCTCGTCGTCCTGGCCCGGCTCCACCAGGGTGACCAGCAAGCGGGCATTGGACGGAATTTGGTAAGGCTCATCCAGAAGGATCGACCGACCATCGAAGTGGGCCTTGAGTGTGACGCTGGGCATGTCTTGATCTCGGGGTGGTTGGGTGATGCGGAACGCGGGCGGGATTTGGACGCGGCTTTCTCAGGCGGCTTTCCTGGTGTCCAGCAGCGCCGGCAACAACCCGGCTTCCCGCGCTTCCAGGATGACCAATTCAACCAGATTGCCGCCCGCATCGAATGAGAGATTGATATTCCAACCCTGCGACGTTTCTTTGACGATGGGCGCGTCTGACAGACGAATTTCAAGGATATCATCGTCGGCGTAATAGATGGTTTTCATCTTCATTCCCCTGGCGTGATCGGGTCGCGCGTCCGAACCTCTCGCTATTCATAACTGTCTGGCTCCCAGTGCCAGGGTTAGCGCGTTGTTGCACCGCTCCCCTGTGACGATCCCACGCCGGCGGTCAGACAAAACCTCTGTCGAAACGAAGATTTGCGAACCTGCGGCAATTCACTGATCGAGAAGCGCAAGAAAAATACTACAGAACGTGGGACTGCGTGGGTAGCGATGCAACACTCGGCCGACGGACTCCCCCGACCCTTGGCGCTGGTCGGACCTCGGGCGTAGTGACCAGGTCGCGCCCGGCTGCGAGCGGACAGTACGCGATCACCAGCGAAGCGGTTCGTGAGGGCCTGCGCGACTGAAAACCGCTATACTTCCGCCGCAATTTCCCGAACGCACTCTGTTTTGTCGTCATCGAGGGATCTCCGGATGGACATCGCGACACTGGCTGCGGATCTCGTGCGGGTGCTGGCCCCGGTCCTGCACGAACTGAACCCAGACGCAGATCCTGGCACCCAACCGCTCGGGCGGCACGGGCTCGACCAATCAGGCCGGAGGCAGGCCGAAGTCATCTGGGAGCGGCTTGGTCCCCTGCTCGGCCGGGACTCGGCAGCGGCGCAGGAGGTTGCGGCCCAACCTGAGGACCCGGATGCGCAAGCGGCGTTGCGCTTAGCGTTAAGGCATCTGCTCAACGGCGACCCCTTATTGGCGCAGGGGCTTGCCGCCCTGCTTGACGACACCCGGTCGGCGGTCGGCACCTGGACCGGAATTCAGGGTAACAGTAACGTCCTGGCGCAGGGCCCAGCAGCGACCATCGCGACCGGGGGCTCGACCGTTGTCCGCGGCAATCTGACCCAGAATATTTTCCCGCTACTCGATGGCACCCCGCTGCCCCTGAGTGCGGCAGACCGGCAGTTGGCCCTTGGGCGCTATCTCCAGCACGTCATCAGCCGCAACCGCTACCTGGAGCTTGAAGGTATCCGCTCCGACGGTATGCCGGTCCCGATCGAGTTGGATCAGGTCTACATCCGCTTGCGCGGGACCCAGCGGCGTCTGGTCGGGCGTCCGGACGCGGACAACTGGCTGCGGCAGGAGGCCGGGCTCGCCCCCGGAGAACGCAAACGCCTGCCGCAGGTGACCACCGAGACGGTGGTGCTGAGCATCGAAGAGGCACTGGCCGCGCACCCGCGGCTGGTGGTGCTCGGCGATCCCGGTAGCGGCAAGACCACCCTGCTGCGTTACCTCAGCCTGCCCTATGCACGCGACCTGGCGGAAGGGACGGCATCGGTGCAGGAAATGCTCGGGGAACGCGACCTGCACCGCCTGCCCATCCTGCTGCCCTTGCGACAGGTGGCCGCCTTCCTCAAGGCCGCCCCGGACGACGGCACCGAAGGTCCCGCCCTGCTGATCGGCTTCCTGCTCCAATCCTTGGCCAACGAGCGGCTGGATCTGCCGACGGATTTCTTCGACCAATGGCTCGCCGACGGACATGCCGTCCTCCTGCTGGACGGCCTGGATGAGGTCGCGGACCCGGACCTGCGGCGCCGGGTGGCGCGTCTGGTGGATCGCTTCGCATCGGCCTATCCGGACTGCCGCTATGTCGTGACCAGCCGTATCTTCGGCTACCAGGCGGGGGCGGCGCGCCTGAGCGATGCCTTTGCCCTGACCACGATCCTCGAATTCACCTTGGACGACGTGCGGCGCTTCCTCGCCAACTGGCACCGCGTGGTGGCGGACGCCGCCCACCTGGAGGCGGGTGCAGCCGCCGACGCCTATGCCGCTGAGCAGACCCGCCAGCTCATGACCGCCATCGAGGGTAACGAGCGGATTCGTGACCTCGCCATCAACCCGCTCATCCTCACCGTCATCGCCATGGTCCACCGCGACCGGACCAGGCTCCCCGACCGCCGCGCCGACCTCTACGCCGAGGCGGTGGCGGTCCTGCTGCGCAAGTGGGACCAGGCCAAGGGGATACAGGAGCCGCGGGTGCTCGGCTTGTGCAGCTACCCATACAAGCCGCAAGACGGTCGTGAGGGCCTGGATGCGGAACGAACCGATCCGCGCGTGTTGCGCGGCGGTAGTTGCACCAGCCGGAAATACCAAGACCCCACCCAGAGCAGCAACGGCGTCGGGTTCCGCGTCGTCTTATACCGCCCCGCCTAGTCCGCCCAAATGTTTCGGTTCAACATGGGCGACTTGGAAATGGTCAGCGACGCACGACACTCCATCGCATTCCGGTTCGATCCCACGGCACCGGAACGACCCCCCCACCTCGACCACCGGAGAACGAAATGGACATAGCCCCCTTGGCCGCGGACCTGGCGAGCCTGCTCGCCCCGCTGGTCCCATTGTTGGCCCAAGGCGGCGAGAAGGCCGCCGAGGTGCTTGGCGAGAAGCTCGGGCAGGCCGGGTGGGAGCGGGTTCGTGCCATCTGGGACACATTGCACGGTCGGCTTGGCGCGGACTCGGACGCCTTGCAGGAACTCGCCCTGACTCCCGACGACGCGGACGCCCAAGCGGCCCTGCGCCTTGCGGTCAAACGACTCCTGCTGTCTGACCCCATCCTGGCGAATGAACTCGCGGACCTGCTCGATCAGGCCAAGCCAGCCGCCGTCACTCAAGTCGGGATCCGCGGAAACGGCAATGTCGTCGCCCAAGGCGCGGGTGCGGTTGCGGCCGGACCCGGCAGCGTCGTGGTGGGCGGCAGCCTGCGCGGGTCGAGCATCAACACCGGGAATCGCGAATGAGACAAGCCGTGACTGGCGCCGCATGCCTGCGCCTTCTGAGCGTCATGGGATCAGATGTCCGATGTATCGATTGTCAACGCAAAGGCGCGGCTGCAAAGCCTGGTGCAGCGGGCCGAGACCGGAGAACCCATGCCTATCATCCGCCGCGGCAAGTGCCGTAGGGTGGATAAGCGCAGCGCATCCACCACCGTGCTGGGGCCGGTGGACGCGGTGCGGTCCAGCGTCGCGTCCGCCCAAGGTCCAGCGCGGTGCGCCTTATTCACCTGCGGGACTGGTCGCCGATTGCACCCGTATCTCATCTTCGTGAACAGGCAGGAGTTACCATGCCCACCATCACCCTTCGCGATGTCCCGGAAGACCTCCATCAAAGGTTGCAGCAACAGGCGATCATTCACCATCGCCCCATCGACACCGAGGTGATTGTCCTGCTGGAAGCGCTTCTCGCAAAAGGGTCTGCACCGACGGCCAATTCCCCCGAGGAGCGATTCGCAGCCATCATGGAAATCAGCCGACGCTGCGCCGCATTACCGGAACTCGACCCCCGGAGCGCGGATGATATCGTCGGCTATGACGAAAACGGCTGGCCCGCGTGAGCCCGTAGAGGAGGCGCCCATGGTCATCGATACCTCGTCACTGATCTGCATACTACTGGGCGAACCCGAGGCCGAGCAGTTCGCCCGGCGTTTGGCCGCAACTGACGCCGATCACGCGATGTCGGCGGTGACATGGTTTGAGACGATGCTCGTCATCACCGGTCGGCGCGGAGAAGCGGGGCGCCAGAGCCTTACCGATCTACTCGAATTCGGACGCGTCACGGTTCTTCCCGTCGATGCCCGAGTCGCTGCGACCGCCTATCAAGCCTGGCTGGATTTCGGAAAAGGTCGGCATCCGGCCGGCTTGAACTTCGGGGACTGCTTTTCTTATGCCCTTGCCAAAGAGCGATCAGAGCCCCTCTTGTTCAAGGGCGATGACTTTTCCAAGACTGATGTGTTAGCCGTGCTCTAGAGCAAGCAGAAGAAAGGCCATAACCGAAGCCGGCCAAGTCGAAGTCCCGGTCTAACATCAAGAAGCACGGCGTCAGTTTCGACGACGCCATGTGAGAAATTTGGATGGGGACCGCGGTGATACCCGCTCCCTCGGCTTTTTTGCCGTCGATCGGGGACTCCGGTCCAGGTCCCCAAGCGCGTCGTAGTCGGTCCAAAAAGTATTGTTTACGTGGGGTTTTTGGGGCCACTGGCGTGTTGCGATATGCCAGCCGGGAGACACCGCAGTCTGTTTATTCGAGTTACTTCACGACGACCGTGATTTCGACTGGCGGGAACCCTGCCCTACGCCGACCTGGGTCAAGGTGGACGGGCGCAGGGTGTCGGGGCTTCGGCGTATCATTGGCCTACCCGGTTCCGATGCACCGTCCGGGAGCCTGCCCGCCCCTGCTCGGGGCTCCCGGCCGGTCGCCTCCGTCTCAGCCTGCCTGCGCCCACCCACAAGAAACCTGTCCATGGCCCTGAAGAAGTCCGAACTCTACTCCTCCCTCTGGTCCAGTTGCGACGAGCTGCGCGGCGGCATGGACGCCAGCCAGTACAAGGACTACGTCCTGGTCCTGCTGTTCATCAAGTATGTCAGTGACAAGTACGCCGGCCAGCCCTTCGCGCCGATCACCATTCCCGAGGGGTCGAGCTTCAAGGACATGGTCGCGCTCAAGGGCAAGTCCGACCTCGGCGACCAGATCAACAAGCGGATCGTCGGCCCGCTGGCCAACGCCAACCGGCTGTCCGACATGCCGGACTTCAACGACGCCTCCAAGCTCGGCTCTGGCCGGGAACTGGTGGAGCGTCTCACCAACCTCATCAGCATCTTCGAGAACAAGGCGCTCGATTTTTCCAGGAACCGCGCCGATGGCGACGACATCCTGGGCGACGCCTACGAATACCTGATGCGGCACTTCGCCACCGAGAGCGGCAAGAGCAAGGGCCAGTTCTACACCCCCGCCGAGGTCAGCCGGGTGGTGGCCCAGATCCTCGGCATCCGCGAGGCGCAGACCAGTGCCGACACCACCGTCTACGACCCCACCTGCGGCTCCGGCTCACTGTTGCTCAAGATCGCCGATGCGGCACGCACCCCGGTCACCCTCTACGGCCAGGAGAAGGACGCCGCCACCAGCGGCCTGGCCCGCATGAACATGATCCTGCACAACAACCCCACCGCGTTGATCATGCAGGGCAATACCCTGACCGACCCCAAGTACCTGGCCGGCGACTACCTCAAGACCTTCGACTATATCGCCGCCAATATCCCCTTCAGCGACAAGCGCTGGGCGACCGGGCTCAACCCGCTCCAAGATCCATTCGATCGCTTCAAGCACTTCGGCGTACCGCCGGCCAAGCAGGGCGACTACGCCTACCTGCTGCACATCGTCCGCTCGCTCAAGAGTACCGGCACCGGGGCCTGCATCCTGCCCCACGGCGTGCTGTTCCGCGGCAATGCGGAGGCCGAGATACGCCGCAACCTGGTGCGCCGGGGCTACATCGCCGGGCTCATCGGCCTGCCCGCCAACCTCTTCTACGGCACCGGCATCCCCGCCTGCATCGTCGTCATCGACAAGAAGGACGCCCAGGCGCGCCTTGATCCGAAAACAGGGGGCATCTTCATGATCGACGCCAGCGGCGGCTTCATGAAGGACGGCCCCAAGAACCGGCTGCGCGCCCAGGACATCCACAAGATCGTGGACTGCTTCACCCGCTGGCTCGAAGTGCCCCGCTACGCGCGACTGGTCGGCGTCGAGGAGATCGAGCGCAACGACTTCAACCTCAACCTGCCGCGCTACATCGACAGCCGGCAGCCTGAGGACGTGCAGGACATTGCCGGTCACCTCCAGGGCGGCATCCCCGCCGCCGATGTCGATGCGCTTGCGTCCTATTGGGCCGTCTGCCCGCAACTGCGGCAGACCCTGTTCAAGCCCAACCGTCCCGGTTATCTCAACCTTGCCGTCGAAAAACCGGCCATCAAGACCGCCATCTACGAGCACCCCGAGTTCGCCGCCTTCATCATCGGGATGCAGGCCCATTTCGCCGCCTGGCAGGGGCAGAGCGCCGTCGCACTCAAGGTCCTCGCGGCCGGCTGTCACCCGAAGGAGGTCATCGTCCGGCTGTCCGAGGGCCTGCTTGCACACTACCAGGACAAGCCGCTCATCGACCCCTACCACATCTACCAGTACCTGATGGACTACTGGGCCGAGACCATGCAGGACGACCTTTATCTCATCGCCGCCGATGGCTGGAAGGCCGAGACCTATCGCGTCATCGAGACCGACAAGAAGGGCAAGCAGAAGGACAAGGGCTGGACCTGTGACCTGATCCCCAAGGCCCTGATCGTCGTCCGCTACTACGCCAAGGAACAGGCGGGCATCGACCAGCTCGCCGCCGAATTGGAGGCCGTCGGCGCGAGGCTCGCCGAGTTGGAGGAAGAGAACGGCGGGGAGGAGGGTGCCTTTGCCGAGTTGGACAAGGTCAACAAGGTCAATGTCGCCGCCCGACTGCGGGAGATCAAGAATGATAAGGAAGCCAAGGATGAGGCCGTCGTGCTCAATGACTGGCTCAGGCTCAACACTGAGGAGGCCGACCTCAAGAAGCGACTGAAGGACGCAGCGTCCGCCCTTGATGCCCTGGCCTATAAGCACTATCCCAGGCTCACTGAGACCGAGATCAAGTCACTGGTCGTGGACGACAAGTGGCTTACGGCACTCGCCGCTGCCATCCACGGCGAGATGGACCGCGTCAGCCGGCAACTCACGCGGCGTGTGAAGGAACTGGCCGAGCGCTACGAGACCTCAAAGCCCCAGATGGCCGCCCGCGTGGCCGAGTTGGAGGCCAGGGTGGACCGGCACCTGGAGCGGATGGGGTTTGCACTATGAGCGATCCGTTCGATTTCCGCGCCCTGGTCAGGCTCTGTCGGCAAACCCATGAGCAGTTGCAGCAACAGGCGGCCAGGACGGTCAACCTCTTCCTGGTGGTGCGCAACTGGCTGATTGGCCGCCATATCGTGGAGTATGAACAGAGCGGCTCCGATCGCGCCGAGTACGGCCGCCGATTGATCGCATCGCTGTCCGAATGCCTCCGCGGCCAGGGGGTAAGCGGTTGCTCCTCGACCAACCTCAAGCAATGCCGCACCTTCTATCTCAGCTACAAGGGGATTGGTCAGACAGCGTCTGACCTTTTGCCGCCCCCCCAAACCGGTCAGACGCCGTCTGACCTGTTGGAAGCCAACCCCGGCCCGCCGCCGTCCGGCCTTCCGGTCGACGCCTTGCTCAAGCGGTTTGCCCTCGGCTGGTCGCACTACATCGCCCTCTTGAGCATCGGCAACCCCGACGAGCGCCGCTTCTACGAGATCGAGGCCCTGGCCGGGAACTGGGGTGTGCGGGAACTGGAGCGTCAGATTGCCAGCTCACTCTATGAGCGCCTGGCACTGAGCCGTGACAAGGACGAGGTTCGCAAACTGGCCGAGCAGGGGCTCGTGGTCGAGAAGGCCGCGGACCTCATCAAGAATCCGCTGGTGTTGGAGTTCCTGGGTCTGGATGAGCGGCCCGCCTACAGCGAGCAGGACCTGGAATCCGCCATCATCGACAAGTTGGAGACCTTCCTGCTGGAACTTGGCAAGGGCTTCCTCTTCGAGGCCCGCCAGCGGTGCTTCACCTTCGACAACGACCACTACTATGTCGACCTCGTCTTCTACAACCGCCTGCTGCGCTGCTATGTCCTCATCGACCTCAAACGCGGCAAGCTCACCCACCAGGACTTGGGGCAGATGCAGATGTACGTCAACTACTTCGACCGCTACGTCAAGCTGGATGAGGAACTGCCGACCATCGGCATACTGCTCTGCCACCGCAAGCAGGACGCGCTGGTCGAACTCACCCTGCCCAAGGATGCCAATATCTTCGCCACCAAGTACCAGCTCTATCTGCCATCCAAGGAGGAGTTGAAGGCGGAATTGGAGAAGATCGAGGCGGAGTTGGCTGGGAGTGGGGAGTGGAAAATGGAGAGTGGCGAGTGAAAGACGGCGCTCAGGTTCCGAAGGGGTATAAGCAGACTGAGGTGGGGGTGATTCCGGAGGATTGGGAGGTCGCAGCGCTAGGCAGTATTGCACCGATAGTGACAGGCAACACTCCGCCAACCCGAGACCCCGCAAACTACGGTGACGAATTCCTATTCGTAAGCCCGGCTGACATGGGTGGGACCAAGTACGTATCGCGAACCGAGAAGATGCTGTCCAGGAAAGGCTTCTCAATGTCGCGGCCGTTTCCGGCGGGATCGATCCTGTTTGTTTGCATTGGATCAACAATTGGCAAATGCGGAATCGCCTCAGAGAGACTGACATCGAACCAACAGATCAACGCGATCCTGCCCTCCGCAGGAATGTCGTCGGATTTTCTCTATTACGCGGTCTCGGCCGTTGCGGCTAGAGTTAGAGCGCTCGCAGGCGAGCAAGCTGTTCCAATCGTCAATAAGAGACAGTTTTCAGAAACCTCTGTCGCTTTTCCGTCCGCTACAGTCGAGCAAGAAGCTATTGCCGAGGCGTTGAGTGATGCGGATGCCTTCATCGAGTCTCTGGAGCGAATCCTTGCCAAGAAGCGCCAGATCAAACAAGGCGCCATGCAGGACTTGCTCACCTGCAAGAAACGCCTACCGGGATTCAGAGGAGAGTGGGAGCTAACGCCCTTAAGTGATTTATTTGTTTTTAGCGGTGGCTTTACTGCGTCGCGTGAGCAGCTCTCTTCCGAGGGTTATTGCTACCTTCATTATGGAGACATTCACACCTCTAAGAAGTCATTCGTTGACGTGCGCTCCGAATATCAGGATATCCCAAAGCTCAACGCACCCCTACAGCGAATCTCGCCGGTGTCTTTGCTGGACGACGGCGACATTGTCTTTGTCGATGCTTCTGAGGACGACGAGGGCACGAGCAAACATATTGTGGTCATCAATCCGGATAGTATCCCGTTCATCGCGGGTCTTCACACCATCGTCGGCAAGTGCAAGACTAACGCGTTAGATCATCAGTATCGGCGTTACTGCTTTCAAACGGCCGCGATAAAGGCTCAGTTTCGCTTCTTTGCGGTCGGAACCAAGGTTTCGGGCATCAGCAAGACTAACATCGCCAAGATCACTTTGCCGGTGCCAAAGGTTCCCGAACAAACCGCCATTGCCGCCATCCTCTCCGACATGGACGCCGAAATCACGGCAGTGGAAGACAAGCTCACCAAGGCCCGTAACCTCAAGCAGGGCATGATGCAAGAACTGCTCACCGGCAGGACTCGCCTGGTATGAGCGGCGAGGGTCAGCCCACCTGCTGGATCATCGCCGGGCCGAACGGTGCAGGTAAGACCACCTTTGCCCTCAAATACCTTCCCGAGGTTGCGGGGTGTCGCATCTTCGTGAACGCGGACCTGATCGCGGCCGGGCTCTCGCCCCTGGACCCGGAGGCTGGGCTGATGGGGGCCAGCCGCTTGTTTCTGAGAGAGATGCAACAGCATATCGAACGCCGGGAAACCTTCGGTTTCGAAACGACCCTCTCCGGACGCGGCTATCTGCGCCTGGTTCAGCGGTTGTTGCGGGATGGTTGGCGCGTCGAGTTGGTTTATCTGGCGCTACCCAGCGTCGAAATGTCGGTCTTGAGGGTGGCGGAACGGGTCGCACATGGAGGACACTCGGTTCCGTTGGACACGATCAGTCGGCGGTTTCCAAGGAGTCTTCACCATCTTCTCTATGTTTATGCTCCCGGCGTGACTCGGACGCGCTGCTTCTTGAATACCGGTGAGTCGCCGGAACTGGTCTTTCAGCAAGCCGGGGAGCAACGCGAGGTCTTCCTGCCTGATTGGTTCGAGACGTTATCGAAGGAGGCAATCATATGAATGCACCTGATCGCGACAGCCAGCGGATGTTGGACGCATTGCGCGAGGCGGTGGCAGAGACTTTGGAGCGCAAACGGCGGTTGGGGCAGTATGCGGTGGTATGGCGGAATGGTCAGCCGGAGTTTATTGGAGAAACGCCGCCTCGCCGAGCGTCTGACGGCTCAGGACTACCCCCGACTCCGACTCGGCTCGACCCATGAGGTGACCTGGCCGGACGGGGCATTCGCCCCGTCCGCAAGGTTTTCTGAGGGCTTGCGGACCTGCGGGGCGGACCAGCCACGGAATAAGCGTTCGGGACGGGGCGCATGCCCCGTCCCGCCCGGTGGTGTGGCCGGGGCGCTGGCGCGCAAACACTGGTTGGGCCAGTACGCGGTGGTGTGGTGTGACGACCGGCTGGTGTGTATCGGACCCGACGCGCCGGCGAACTGTGATCAGAAGTGCAGTCAACTGAATCGGTCGTGTGTTGACGTGGCCGAATCCGGTCAGCAGATCAACCATCAATCCAGGGGGAAGGCATGAATATTTCATTTTCCGTCAATGACGACATTATATTTTCACTGAAAGCGAATGCCCAGGAATTCACGCAGGACGTTCGGTTTCTGTCGGCATTGATGTGGTATCGAAGAAACAAGCTTTCATTAGGTAAAGCCGCTGAGTTAGCGGGTTACAGCAAATTGGATTTTGTTGAGCGAATGAAGCTGGAAAGGGAAGCTATTTTCGATTATAGAGAAGATGAAATGGATGAGGTCTTTTCGGATGCCGCTAAACTACCATGAAAGTCGTCGTGAATACGATTACGATAACTCGGCAAGCGCGATCTTCCCAAGCTTGCTTTTCTTGCTGCGCAGCGTGCGTTCGAGCTGCGCAACGCTCTGACCGGTCTCAATGGCAGTGGAGCTGGCTACGGCGCGAATGATCGCTTTCTTGCTGGGCGTCTTGGTGCGAGGCTTATGCTCCATCGAGATACTCGTCGGTTGATATGGGTCGACAATATTATAGCGGTTCCGTCGCGGCGGGGCCTCCTGATCTGGAGAAACATCTGATGTCGACCGTCGGCCAACCCGAACGCGCCACCCAGGACCGCGTCATCGCCCTCTTCCGCGACGAACTGGGCTATCGCCACCTGGGCGACTGGACCGACCGCAACGGCAACAGCAACATCGAGGAGGGTCTGCTCTCGGCCTGGCTAACCAAGGGCGGCTACACGGCGGCGCAGATCGCCGTGGCGCTGCACAAGCTGCGGACCGAGGCGGGCAACCCCAACCGTACCCTCTACGGCAACAACCAGGCGGTCTATAAGCTGCTGCGCTACGGCGTACCGGTGAAGACCGAGGCCGGCAAGGTCACGGAGACCGTCCACCTCATCGATTGGCACGCGCCCGGGAAGAACGACTTCGCCATCGCCGAGGAGGTGACGCTCAAAGGCACCTGCGAACGACGGCCGGACGGCGTGCTCTACGTGAACGGCCTGGCCATCGGGACCCTGGAGCTGAAGAACAGCCGGGTGTCTATTGGTGATGGCATCCGGCAGAGCCTCTCCAATCAGCAGCCCGAGTTCAACGCCTGGTTCTACAGCACCGTGCAGTTCGTCTTCGCCGGCAACGACTCGGAGGGGCTCAAATACGGCGCCATCGGCACGCCGGAGAAATATTTCCTCCAGTGGAAGGAGGACGAGGCGGATGACAGTCGCTTCAAGCTCGACAAGTACCTGCTGAAGATTTGCGATAAGCACCGCCTGATCGAGCTGATGCATGACTTCGTGCTGTTCGACGGCGGCATCAAGAAGCTGCCCCGCGTCCACCAGTATTTCGGGGTCACGGCCGCCCAGCGGTACGTGCGCGAGATGATGGGCGGCATCATCTGGCACACCCAGGGCAGCGGCAAGAGCATCGTCATGGTGCTGCTCGCCCGCTGGATACTGGAGAATCTCCCTAACGCCCGCGTCGTGATCATCACCGACCGTGACGAACTGGACAGGCAGATCCAGGGCGTCTTCACCGAGGCCGGCGAGACCATCTACCGCACCAGTAGTGGGCGCGACCTGATGCATCAACTCGGCCAGGCCAGGCCGCGCCTGCTGTGCAGCCTCGTTCACAAGTTTGGGGTCCACAACTCCGGCCGCCGGGATGTCGACGACTTCGATGCCTTCATCACCGACCTGGAAGGCCAGCCGAGCCAGACCGTAGGCGAGGTCTTTGTCTTCGTGGACGAGTGCCACCGTACCCAGAGCGGCAAGCTCAACCGCGTGATGAAGGCGATGATGCCCAACGCGGTCTTCATTGGTTTCACCGGCACGCCGCTGCTGAAGAAGGACAAGGCGACCAGCCTGGAGGTCTTCGGCGGCTACATCCACACCTACAAGTTCAGCGAGGCGGTGGCGGACGCCGTGGTCCTCGACCTCGTCTACGAGGCGCGGGACATCGACCAGCGGCTCGGCTCCAAGGACAAGATCGACGCCTGGTTCGCGGCCAAGACCAAGGGCCTGAACGACTGGCGGAAGGAGGAGTTGAAGCGGCAATGGGGTACCATGCAGAGCGTGCTCAGCTCCAGGTCGCGCATGGACCGCGTGGTATACGACATCCTCTTCGACTTCAGCGTGAAGCCGCGCCTGTCGAGCCAACGCGGTAATGCGATCCTGGTCGCCTCCAGCATCTATGAGGCGTGCAAGTATTTCACCCTCTTTGCGAAGACGCCGCTGAAGGGCCAGTGTGCGGTAGTGACATCCTACAACCCGCAGGCCAAGGATGTGACCCAGGAGGAGACCGGCGCCAACACCGAGACCGACCGGCAGTTCATCTATAACACCTATACCGACCTGCTGAAGGCCATCGACGCCAAGCCTGGCATGACCAAGACCGAGACCTACGAGGAGCGGGCCAAGGCGCTATTCACCAGGGAGCCGGCCAGCATGAAACTGCTGGTGGTCGTGGACAAGCTCCTCACCGGCTTCGACGCCCCGCCCTGCACCTATCTCTACATCGACAAGTCCATGCAGGACCACGCCCTGTTCCAGGCTATCTGCCGCACCAACCGGCTCGACGGCGACGACAAGGCATTCGGCTATATCGTCGACTACAAGGACCTCTTCAAGAAGCTGGAGAACGCCATCGCGGTCTACACCTCTGAGCTGGACCACAGTGCGGGCGGGTCGGACCCCGAGGTCCTGCTGCAGGACCGGCTCAAGAAGGGCAGGGAACGTCTGGACGATGCGCTCGAAGCCTTGGCCCTGCTGTGCGAGCCGGTGCAGCCGCCACAGGGCGAACTGGAGCACATCCACTACTTCTGCGGTAACACCGAGGTCTCGACCGATCTCAAGGAACGCGAGCCGCAGCGGGTCGCGCTCTACAAAGCCACCGTCGCCCTCGTGCGTGCCTACGCCGGCATCGCCGACGAACTGCAGGCCGCCGGCTACAGCGGCACCGACATCGCCCGTGTCAAACAGCGGCTCGACCACTACCTGAACGTGCGCGAGCTGGTTCGCAAGGCCAGCGGCGAGAGTCTCGACCTCAAGCCCTACGAGGCCGACATGCGCCACCTCATCGACACCTACATCGAGGCCGATGAGCCACGGACCATCTCGCCCTTCGATAAGCTTGGCCTTTTGGAATTGATCGTGAAGACCGGCATCGCCGAGGCCATCGCCACCCGGCTCGGCCGCCTGAAGGGCAACAAGAACGCGGTCGCCGAGACCATCGAGAACAACGTCCGCCGCAAGATCATCCAGGAGCACCTGACCGACCCGGCCTTCTACGCGACGATGTCGGCGCAGTTGCAGGAGATCATCGAACTGCGTAAGGCGAAGGCCATCGAGTATGAGGAGTACCTTAAGCGTATCGCCGCGCTGGCAC
>Ga0247837_1001470_pt1 | contig 48424 bp, 33 predicted proteins | sample LaCtaG_2_FD_187115 | JGI IMG/M metagenome (GOLD analysis project Ga0247837, IMG submission 187115) | Freshwater microbial communities from meromictic Lake La Cruz, Castile-La Mancha, Spain - LaCruzMarch2015_14.5m | ecosystem: Environmental > Aquatic > Freshwater > Lake | place: Spain: Castile-La...
CTGAATTACCAAAGACAGGAACCAGTACTACACCAGTCCAACCAGCTGCTAGTTCAAGTACTGCTACGAAACCCGGAGTTCCCACTCCTGCACCTGTCCCTGAATTACCAAAGACAGGAACCAGTACTACACCAGTCCAACCAGCTGCTAGTTCAAGTACTGCGACGAAACCCGGAGTTCCCACTCCTGCACCTGTCCCTGAATTACCAAAGACAGGAACCAGTACTACACCAGTCCAACCAGCTGCTACTTCAAATACTGCGACGAAACCCGGAGTTCCCACTCCTGCACCTGTCCCTGAATTACTGAAGACAGGAACCAGTACCCAACCTCCAGCTCCAGTTCCTTCTAGCTCAACTGGAGCAACGAAACCAGGAGTTTCTACTCCACCTCCTGCTGGCACAAGTACTCAGCCTGCTGTCTCCGATCCCAAAGCTGGCGCTGCTCCCTCAGCAACTACTGCTAAGCCTGGAGTTCCTACTACACCTGCTGCAGGCACAACTCCTTCCTCGAAACCAGTAGCCCCAGCAGCCCCAGTAAAGAAGTAATCTTAGCTTCCTCTCTCAAAGGACACCGCAGGACTTAGCAGCAGCGCATACGCATACAGTCGCTCCAGGTGCATGTCTAAGTTCTCCTGCTGACACTCACTCACCACTTCCACTCTCAACATGTCCTCTTCCTTGTACAGGTAGGTGTGGAACTGCTCCATAGACTCAGCCACGAACCCTTCCCTTTTCCTTTCTTTCTCCACCACATATCCCAGCGCTTTCAGGAAATCGACAGGAGAGCCTTTGCTGCTCAGAGTGATGATTGCCTGCGCCCGCACTCCCTTCACATCTCTCTGCAGTCTGCCCAGCAGCGTAACTCGCCAGTCAGGGTCTTTGCAGACTAGGGCTTCGGAGGCGGGAATGCTGAAGGAGAGCTGCTCAGGACGGCGCAAGGACCATTCTTGCAGGCTGTAGGGGGAAACTATGCGGCCAGCGATCCCTGTTAAAGTCACCTTGAGAGAGTCCAAACTGGATAGAGGTGCGCAGCCCTGGACAGAGCAGCGCAAACTTGACATTATGTCTAAGCTACAGACTTCTGTCATCCTTGATATATTACGCTTTGCTCGCAGTCACGTTCCACCAGCAGATATGTAGGCTAGCTTCGGAGTTTTGCAGTGATTTGGGAATAGGCTGATGCGAAGTATGGGCGAAAAGCCTCGATGTTCGGCTGCGTGACCAATTAAAGTCTGAATCTAAATGTATACTCCGAATTCGACAGTTCCTTTGAGGCTAAAGTGTAACGCCTGCTTAAATCTTCCTAGAATTGTTCACTTCCAGCAGTTTGCGACTTTTGGTACTAATTAACCGAAATAGGTGTGAAAGAGTCTTCTCGTGCATATATACATGAAAGCCTCTCAAACTGGTCAGGAGGATTCGACTCTATCGTACTGCCAAAGTCACCACTGGTTGACACCAAAATAGTGTGAAGAGGAACTACTAGAACTGCTGCTACTGCTGCTGGAGGAGGATGGGCGCTCTTCTTCCTCCCTCGGTCGCTTCACAGGCAGCGAGATGGGCTCTTCTTCAAGCAACTTATCCTCCGATAGCGGTCTTTTGAGTAGCGGATTGCGGCGCTGCAGGGACAAGGAAGGACGGAAGACATAGGCGCGGGGCTCCTTGCACTCATAGCTCCAATGGCCGTACTTGAGACAGCGCTGGCACTGCTGCACTCCTGGCATCGCAACCTTAGTCTTCCTGTTCATTATAACAGTAACGTGCGCTGAGAATGGCGCGGAGCGTCTAATCAATCCATGCAGACAGACCCCGGCAAGGAGCTGGACTCGTTCACGCAGCTGCTCTACTGCTCGGAAGCACTGCCGCAGCCGGACACTGCGGACAGCCTCACTGCCCCGCCACTTCCGTCCCTTTCAAACCTGCCTCTAGTCCTTGACTTCGCCGCCACCCAGCCCTTCCTCACCCCCACTATGCGAGCTGTCCTCATGGACTGGGTAATGGACGTGTGCGCCAGCTACACTCTGCGCCGTGACACGTACTATCTCGCAGTGATGACCGTGGACCGCTACCTATCTCTCGTGCCCAATGTGCCCAGACAAGACTACCAGCTGATAGGCCTCACAGCCCTCTATATCGCCTGCAAATCCGAGGAAATCACTGTCAATCGACTCGAGAAATTCGCACAAGCCGCTGGCAATTGCTACTCCCCGGCCTCAATTCTACGCATGGAGCGCTGTCTACTGAGAACTCTACAGTGGCGACTGTACCAGACTAGTCCATATGCACTACTGTATTGGCTCGCCTGGCAGTGGGACCAGTTCCTCACAGCGAACCAAAGCGAAGTCAGTGGCAGACTGTGTCCAGAGGTCTGCCTAGTGCTGTTTCAACGGCTGGACTTGGTGTATATGGACCTGCAGGCCTTGGAGTTCAGAGAAGGACAGCTGCCCCTGGGACTGCTGTTCCTGCAGGTCTGTGCTGTGGCGGACTACGCCAGTGCTGCAGGGGCGTTTGCAGTCTTTGGAGCAGGCACGGGTCTGCTGCAGAGTGTGGAGGAGCTGTACCCGGTGCTGGAGTTCCTGGCCACCTTCCAAGATATACCCATCACTCCCTTGTCCGCAGACTTCCTGGTCTTTCAGCACCACCACGGCGCAAGCCTGCCCTACATTCGCAGGAAACTTAAGTCTAACGAGTCTTTCTAAGCCTCATTCGCCATCTATAAGTCCCCAAGTCTATATTCTCAGGCCCGCCTCTTAGTATTTCTGCTTTTCCCATACAGTCCACAGGTAAAACTAATCTTCTAACCGCAACAATTGCAAATTTCCCACAAAAAGGACTTCTAGAGCCTTTAAAATTCTGCGTCTTGGCAAAAGCTGTGAGTGCCGTTGAGGAGTTTATATGGAGATAATCAGTGATGGGCTGCTGCTCAATATGCGCGAGTGAAGGACTGGGCTTCCCCAGCGCTACCTCTCTCGACCCTCTCTACCAAGCAGATTCCATGTTCGTTGATCCCTACTCCCTCGAACTCGAGACCTACGCAAACGAACTCCTCGACTCAGCGCCCTGGACCCTAGCCGCAGACCTGCCCCACGTAGTCATCAAGACCCTGCCCGGGTCCAAATTCTGCGCTCAGTCCCCTGTAGTCTGCCTCGACCTTCTCTTCGGTGACAAAGTGGACGTGGCTGTCGTGGAAGCGCTGCTGCTTAACCCTGACGCAAGGAAGATTTGGGACACGCGACTGAGCGACTTTTACCAACTTGAAGAATCGCCCAGGTCTGTGTACTACACATTGGTGGGGTTTCCGTTCCCCTTCAAAAACCGAGACTTCGTGGAAATCGTCACTACTCGCAAGCATCGCAATGGCACGTCCATAGTGATGTACTCCTCAGATGACCACTCCTTCGCTTCGAGACATGAGCGGGGAACCACTCACTTCACTGTGGTGCAGATTAGGCCTGACGCTAGGACTAGGATAGTTGCGCAGTTCGACCTGAAGCTGGTTATACATCAGAAACTCGTGGGGAAATATCTGGTGAAGGTGCTGGATGGATGGACTAAATCGCTAGTGCAAACTGCACTACTTAATAGCAAACAGGAGGGCACGGATAGGGCTGTCCGTTGTTAGTATTCTTATAGGGAATTAAGTCGTAGACACAGCACAATTAGCTTATTTTCAGTACTTTAGTCGTACAGAACCATTCCCAGGTCTAATAAGAAGAGCTGTGCGCCATTTAGCAGAGTTGCTATGCACCACTCGTAAGGCTGACAGTGCCTATATATCCATGTTTGAGGCTTTAGATGTGAAATGTACTAGTGTAATTCGACTCTATCGACTACATCCGTATAGCTCACTGCCTGGTTGAGATGTTTTTAGCAGTTTTAGTAATGCTCGGTTGGTTAATACGCTATTTTTAGTGGAGAAAATCAGGCTATATAGTGTTTTCGCAGGATAAATTACTGCGTCTCCCCCATTTCGGGGTATTGAGCGCCAATTTCCAGACTGAGGCAATTATTTTAGAATTAAAAAGTCCTTCAGAACTACGATGGCGAAGCATCAGCTCTCTTTATCCCAATACCTCCCCACGTCTAAATGAGAGTTTCTACTTGGAATGCGTCTAAGTTGAGTCTCAGTAATGGATTTCCACTCTATGGTGCTGCTGCAGCTGCTGGCACTAGCCCTGTCCTGTCCCCTCCTCAGCTGTCCTGAGGCTTGGGTACGCTCCACACAGCGAGGAGACGGCCTGTGTGACGAAGCCTGCATGCTGCAGTCCTGCCTTCACTCAAGTCCCGGGGAAATGCTGGAGATGACGGACTGCTATTTCGCCTGCGCGGAAAAGAACTGCGAGGAAGCAGTCCTGGGCAATGGAGTGTGTGACGCTTTCTGCAACACAGCAGTGTGTGGGTGGGACTTGGGAGACTGCGGCTACTGCGCCAGCGGCTGTATAGCTCATATAGGCTTCCGTGAGAGTCTGGGAAATGGACTCTGTGAGGTGGAGTGTCAGTCTGCGGCTTGTGAGTACGATGGAGGGGACTGTGGGAGTTGCGCGGTGGACTGCTTCTCCTCAATGCTAGACAACGGGACTTGCGAGGTGTCCTGCTTCCAAGCGGCCTGTGGATATGACGGAAGTGACTGTTTGTCCTTACAATGCGCTCCTGCCTGTTTCTCAGTAATGATAGGAGACGGCACTTGCCAGGAAGCCTGTCGAGTCGAGGCCTGCCAATGGGACCATACAGACTGTGACTGCGCTCCTGGCTGTCTACCTTCCCTGCTTGCCAACTCTCTATGTGATGCTCCCTGCGCGTTCCCTGCCTGTGCCTATGACCGTCACTTCTGTGTACCTCTTACGTAGGGAGACTGCGCAGTCGGTTGCAGAGCTTCTATGGTAGGAGATAGGAGTTGTGACGTGTCGTGCAATGTAGCGAGTTGCGGGTTCGACGGTCTGGACTGCGGCTGCGCTACAAACTGCAATACAGCAGATTACGGTACTTGCAAAGACTCCTGTCTCGTCGCTTCCTGTGGCTACGACGCTATGCCCGGCTTCCCTTACTGTGGAGAAGTCACCAAAGTGACAATCGCTCGCCTCTACCAAGCCGCTTCCCAGGACTACACCGGCACTTACGGCTTTGACTCTATGTGTGCAAGTCACAACTCCCTATGCGTAAGTTACCTATGGCAGGTTTCCCAGACTGCATGTCTGCAAGCGTGCAATAGTCCGCCTTGTCTCAATAGCTTCGGGAACTGTGGTGCTGTCTGTCCCTCAAATTGTTCGAAGTGTGCAGGACGGATATGCATTGCTTGTGATCCGGGCTGGAAACTCTTCTTTTCAGAGTGCTTGGAAAGCTGTCCTGACGGCTTTGTCGCTAATCCAGTACTGCCAAATGCGTGCATTACAGACAAGAATAGTGCGGTACTGACGTATTACGTCTCTAACAAGGCTAATCCTTCACGTACCGGCAATGCTTCTAATCCATTCCAATCTCTCTCCGAAGCACTTTCAGCTGTCCAAGGCCGAGAAGCCACTATCTACCTCCTCAGTGGAACTCACACACTAGAGGACTTCCTGCCCAGTCCCTTCCTGCAGGCTCTAGCAGACCAGAAACTCTTCCAAAGCAGTGCTATGAGGGCTGGAAAGCTGCGTGTTGCAGGCTGTAGGTGTGGGGAGTGTAGTAATGTGGAATGTGCAGGGGAACTGCCAGTCCTATTAATGGACAATTTGAGTCCGATTTCGATGAAATTCAGCGGAAATGTAACAATTGAAAAATTGCGTTTTGTGGGAAAAACGACAATGGTAGAGAATTGTGAGACTGAAAAGTGCACTTATTGTCCATTTATAGGGAAAAATAGGAAGGATGACCGAGGAATAGCAGTAGAAGAAGGGTTGTTTGCTCCTCAGACTCTCTGCACTGCCTTTCACCCTCATTCTTTCCTCACTTTAGCACCTGAAACTGCCTTAATTCTGCGAAATGTCACCTTTGAAGGCTTTCGCCAGCAGTACTCCAGCCTAATTTCCTTCACTAATGGATACGTTACCTGCTTTAACGTCAGTTTTACGAATATAGTGGTCAATATCTCCATTATTAAGCAGACTTCAGCCCTAGATTACGAATTCGGGGCACTGGAGATATACGGCAGCACAGTATCGCTACTAAACAATGGGTACGAATACGAAGAAAGTGCAGTTTTCGCAGGATTTCTCAGCCTTCAAGGACTAAATCGGGTGCAAATCCACTGGATGACTATAGAAACCAGCCTAGTGGGACTGAGTGGAGCAGTACTATTCCTAGGCAACTTTGAGAGTGTGTGGATATCGGAGTGCCGCTTTTACCGTATAGTGGGGCGAATCGTGCTAATTGCCTCTACAGTTAGTTTCCCTGTGGAGGGAGACAGCAATCAGACATTAGCACTTTACTCCGCCACTCATATTCGCCTGGAAAACTCTCTGTTCGAAAGCATATCCGGGAACTCCTTAATTGCAGTCAATATATCTGGGAACCTGCTGAATACCCTCCTAGCCTCTAATCGCTTTATAGGGTGTGTTGCTACTTCCAGTGGAGGCTTAGTACTTCAGCTGCTCAGAGCTGTACTGCCCTTGGAGCTCAACGGAGGACGGATGGCTGTAAAGCAGGGTACTCAGCGAGTGCCAATAACCATTCCCAAGAGCTTTATTCGAGTGGAAGATGTCACCTGGGAAGACTGTGCTGTGGCGGGGGAAGGATTGATAAGTGTCCAGCAACTGCCAAATGTAGCAATTGCAGGAGTTACGATAAAGGGAACTAAAGAAAGGACTGTTTATGCAGCGACTCTCAGTAAACTGCTGGGTACTCCGGGACTGTACCTAAGCCTTCCAGCGGGAAATGCAGCCTTAAGTCCTTGCATTAGTCTGATAGTCCTTTCCCGACTTTCAGCAGTTTCAGTGATTAGGAGCACTTTTACTCACAATCAATGCAGTACAGCGGGACTGGTAGGCGTATCTCTGTCCACTGCCTCTTTTTCTGCCTTAGACTTCAGCTTCAATACCAATACTGCACTGAATGCTGCTGTGGTGCTGAGTCTGACTCTCCTTACTGCTGCTCATATAGAGGGCTTGACTATTACTTCCAATCAGAATGGTGCGGTTTCCAGCCTAGCGGCAGTGGTGATTGTAGCCGGAAGTGAGGAAGTGGTGCTCAGTAAGTGCGTATTCCAAAACAACAAGGCCACTTCCAGTCCCGCCCTGTCCTGTTCAGGCCTGTGCACACTCATAGACTCCGCCTTTATCGCCAACAGTGCGAAAACCGCGACAGCCGCAGGACTGGTCTACAGTCCGTTAGCCTCTGCCAAACAACTCCTAGTAAAGCGCTGTCGCTTCCTAGGGAACTCCTCCAGCTACGGAGGAGCGCTAATGCTGTACGACCCTGCGGCTATATCCAATGCCATTCAGCTGCTAGTAGAGGATACCACCTTTGAAAGCAACGCTAGTTCCTCGTATGGAAGTTGTGTGTTCATTACTACGACAGTGCAGCTTTCTACCCAAAGCGTAATTGTGAGGACTCAATTCCTCAATAACTTCAGCATATACGCTTGTGTGTTTATTGGGTTTAAGGCGGGGGTGCTGAATATCACTGATTCTGTATTCAGAAACACCACTTCTCCCGCGTACTCCGTCCTAATGGCCCAGCAGTCCTCCCCCACCGACACTTCCCAGTCCCTAGTGCGGCTCCAGAGTTGCCTGATAGAGCTGAACTCTGGAGCAGCGATTCTCCAGCTCTACACTTCCTCGAGTTCCCAATACGTCTTTGCAGAAAGCTTCAATTTGACCTACCGACGGAACTACGGCCGCGGAGTGCTGCTGCAGCAGTTTGCCAACTGGAAGGACTCCTTCTCCACTTTTGTCAATAACACAAGTGTGGACTCTGCAGCGGCTTTCAAAGTGTCAGCTCTGTCGAAACTCCAAGTGATTGGAAGTCGCTTTCAGCGCAATGTCGGGACTTTGGCCTCCAGTGCTATCCACTCAGGCGGCCTGACTCAGACTTTGATCATAAACTCCACATTTGAGGAGAACGTAGGCAAGCCTGGGGCGGTCCTCTATGTGGAGCAAATGGGACTACTGGTAGTTCAGGGAAGTCTGTTTCTGAGGAACCGGAGCACTCAGCAGGCCGCGGTGGTTGTCTACTTCGTAGGCACGCAAGCATTCACACAAAGTATTTCAAATTGCACATTCATAGAGAACCAATGTGAGTCGGGCGCAGGAGTCATCTCCGTAGAATCCGCCAATTTGACAATTTCAAACAGCTATTTCACCAACAACAGAGGACCGTTCTACACCGACATAGTGAGTTACCTGGGCACTATCAACCTTTCCGACTCAGTCTTTCTCAGGAATCAGTCCTTTTCAGGGACATTCGTAACTGCGGTTGCTGACTCTGTCCTAAGCATTCGAAGAGTGGAATTCTCAGGGTCTTCAAAGGCTGAAAAGGGTGCAGCAATCTATATGCTGTCAGGGACGTTGGCTATACGGGAAAGTCACTTTCATCACTTGCAGGCTGATATGGGCGCTGCTATTGCGATCTATTCCGGCTGCCGGTACTCAGTTGAGTCGTCTCTGTTCGAGGAAATAACTGCAGGGCTCGAGAATGGAGGCGCTATTACAGTCTTTGAAAGCCAGGGAAATGTGTCTTCTTGCACCTTTCAAGGGTACAGCAATGGAGCCATAGTCGCTTCCTTTAGCCGCGTGCAAATCACCGCCTGCACTTTCCAGCGTATTTCCTAGTTAGATGGCGACAATATCCGGGGAGCGGCTTTAAGCTGCTTTGAGTGCTCTGCAGTCAGTGTGTCTAGTAGTCTGTTTAGGAACCTGACGGCTCAGTCCGCGGGAGCACTACTGCTGAAAGTCACAACCATTTGGTACTTTTACTCTATCTCAGACTGCACTTTTGACTCCACAGTGTCGATTTTAAAGGGCGCAGTGGTGGTAAGTAACGCTGATGCACTGATCCAAGGCTCTCGCTTTCTAAGGAACTCAGTAGGGAAAAGCGACGCAGTAGAAGGGTCTGGAGGGGGTCTGTATTTGGAATGTGCGGACAGACCTACAGACTGCGTAGTTCGAGTGGAGAACTGTTCTTTCCTAGGGAACCAGGCTAGGTACAGTGGAGGCGGGATCCTTTGGACTGACTCCAAGCCTCAACTCCGCAACCTGATTTTCGCTAATAACACTGCTCTCTATGGAGCGAATTTGGCTTCCTTCCCTGTTGCTCTTTCCTACGCTAGGGATTCTCCACAAGTCCGCAAGGAAATGATAGCGGTGCCTAGTGGACAGCCCGCCCAGGAGATGCTAGCAGTGTATTTACTGGACCATTATAATCAAGTGGTGACGGTTGATAATGCCAGCTATGCGACTTTGCAGCCAGTGGACCCTCAGCAGGCCTCTGTGTCGGGGGCCACCCGGGTACTGGCAGTATTGGGAGTTTTTACCTTTGAGGATTACACTATAATATCAGCTCCAGGCGGATCGACTACTATTGGAGTCTATACGAATGCAGTGAATATCAACCGTGCAAAAGGAGACAACGAGGTCCAATTCAGTGAAAACGTGACCGTGCTGGCTTCCATGAGAAACTGCCTAGTGGGCGAAGCACAGGTAAATAACTACTGCGAGGTCTGTCCCTACGGGAAATACAACCTAGAAGCAGGGAGTGCCTGCGAGATCTGTCCCACTGGAGCCATTTGCTATGGGAATTACACTCTGGTGCCGGAGCCTGGGTACTGGCGCCGCAGTGCTACGAGTGACCAGATATGGAAATGTATGGAGTCTGAGGCCTGTCTAGGGTCTCCTGAGCCTCCAGCGCCTCTATCATTGACAGGGGAGTGCGCTACTGGTTATTTCGGCAATTTGTGTCATGGCTGTTCAACAGGCTTTTCTAGGAGTGGCAGATATGGCTGTGGGAAATGCCCTGAATTCGTTATAAACGTGGTGAGAATCATAGGAATATCCATTGCTGTCATCATCGTGGTTGTAATAGTCATCAAAACCAGCTTGATTTCCGCCCACCGCTCTCGCTCTGCCTACTCCATCTACTTCAAAATCTTCATAAACTACCTGCAACTGCTGACTGCCACTGCAGTATTCGACTTCAAGTGGCCTTCCTACGTCCTGCAAGTGCTGAAAATCCAGGAAAGCGTGGGAAATGTCAGCGAGCAAATCTTTTCCTTCGACTGTTTTATAACCAACAGCCAAGCAGATGAAGGAGAAGTGACCTATTTGCGAGTAGTGATCGTGAGTTGTTTGCCTTTGCTGGTAGTCGCAGGGGCTGTGCTTTGGTGGAGTCTGGTAGCTTGCATCCGAAACAGCAGTGTGTATCTCAAGCACCACTTGATGAACTCTGTAGTGGTCCTGTTCTTCCTAATTCACCCCAGCATCGTCAAAGTGATGTTCGACATTTTCAACTGCAAAACGCTGGACAACGACCGAACTTGGCTCAGCTCCAATCTCACGATTCTCTGCTGGAGTGAAGAGCACAGACGCTATGCAATGGGCGTGGCGCTGCCTGGGATACTGCTGTGGGGAGTAGCTGTGCCGCTGCTAGCGCTGATCCGACTTTGCATGAAGCGGCGCACTTTGGATATGCTGGAAACGAGGATTCCCTTTGGATTTCTCTATAATGGGTATCGGACTCAGCGGTTTTACTGGGAATTTACCATACTTTACCGGAAGATCATTATCATCACAATCGGGGTGTTTGTGCTAAATATATCAGTAGCAGTCCAAGCTCTTTGCGCTATGCTCGTCCTCGTCCTCGCAGTAATCTTCCAAATGCGCGAAGCGCCTTATATTAACGCAGTGCTCAACAAATTGGAACACAGAGCTATAGTGGTGGCAGCAGTGACTGTGTACTGCGGTATGTGGTTCATGACTGGGGACATTGGAGAGTCCTCAAAGGTAGTCATGTTAGGGGTCATAGTCCTTGCAAATGCTTACTTTTTGCTGCTTTGGTCGATGCAGGTGTGTCGACTTTGTGCATCGTTTTTCATCAAATTGCTGGTGGCTTTGAAGCTAAAGGCGAGTGTAATGCCCATTGCTCCAGTGTCGAATGTATCTCAAAGTCATAAGCTTTCGGTGAATGTGTCTCACTCGGGCTCAGGGGAGCAATCAGTGAACCAGAGCAAAGTAAGCTGTAGCCAGTATGACGACAGTTCTGATGACATCAACGCCGCCTTCCACCGAGCGCCTCGGGAGCCGCGACTTCCAGTCCCCGATAACTCCATGGTCGCAGGCGAAGATAGTTCTTCTCTCTCTCAGAAATAGGCCTAAAGCAGTAACTTGCTTTCGACTGTTCCGATACTGCTATAGTAAAGTGAGTAAGTCAGTCCAACTAGCTAATTGGTACTGAATTGTGGAGATCTCAGCTTGATTTGTCCTATTTGGCCGTATAGTTATCGGAGTTCTGTGAAGTACATACGTCCTCCTCCCTGGTAGGTCTATAATGGGTATTCCCAAGCTGTATCGATGGCTGCTCGAGCGATACCCGCTCGCCATCGCCCAGTCCCCCGGCCTCCGTCTGCCTCTGACCCAGCACCTGTTCGTGGACATGAACAGTCTGCTGCACTACTGCACTCACAGCAATTCCCTGAGCGCCACAGTGCCTAGTCTCTCCCCAGCCCTCCCGTAAGCTCCACCTAGTTTGGCTCAGGTCTGGGCGCGCCTCTACCAAGCCCTGGACGATGCTTTGGAACTGGTCCAGCCGCAGGAAACTGTCTACTTGACGTTTGATGGAGTGGCTCCCAGGGCGAAAATCAACCATCAAAGACAGAGAAGATATATGCACGCTGCTCAGCTGGAGCAGTTCATTCGAGAGGAACACGCTAAAGGCAACGCAATTCCCGAGGAGTTCTTCGACTCGTCCAGCATCACCCCAGCCACCCAGTTCATGTATGCCGCAGGAGTGGAAACTGAGAAGTACATCCAACTCAAACTGCAGCAAGAAGCTTGGCGAACTGTCAAATTCGTGTTTTCAGGCTCGAACACGCCTGGGGAAGGGGAACACAAGATAATGACGTATCTCCGTAGTGTGCAGCACCTCTCCGCGGACCGGTTCTGCATCTACAGTCCTGATGCAGACATGATCCTGCTGGGCCTAGTCACTCACTTCCCGCATGTCATCATTTTGAGGGAAACTGGCCACCACAATGACGATGTTGCGCCTAGGGGCTTTGAGTGTGAACAACCGAGCTTCGACCTGATCTTCCTATCAGTGCTGCGAGAGTACTTCCAGCTGGAGTTCCCCTCCCTAGACGTAGAGCGAGTAGTGGACGACTTCGTGCTCCTCGTCACCTTCGTAGGCAACGACTTCGTGCCCACAATCCCCACCTTTGATATCAACGAAGGCGCTTTGAACTACCTGATGGACCAATACCGCACTTCTGCACAGCACTTGAACACTGCTGGGAAGGTCAATTGGCCTGTGTTGAGCCAATTCTTGCAGTCTTTCGTAGAGCATGAGAAAAGCGTGCTGGAAAGACGCATTAAACAGCAAGGAAAAGGGAAAAAAGGCGCTTTGACGAGGCTTTTGGACTTAGCAGAGCAACAGCCAGGCCAAGATTTGCCTTTGGAGCAGATAAAGAGCAGGTACTACCGGGACTGCTTCAAACTGCCAATAGACCAGCAAGCAGAGCGCATACAGACCTGCGTGAGGGAGTACTTGGAAGGAATTCAGTGGGTGATGGACTACTATTACCAGGGATGCGGGGACTGGGGGTGGTTTTTCCCTCATCATTACGCTCCAATGCTGTCCGATTTCAAGGATTTGAGCGGGATTATGCGGCTGGACGCAGAGGGCAATGTGCAGTTTGCAGGAACTCCGCCCTATGAACACATGGAGCAGCTGCTGATGGTGATTCCCCCCTCTGCCGCTGCTTTGCTGCCCGCGGAGTACCGAGAAGTGGTGAATATCGCAGGAACTGAACTGTTGTTTCCCAGGACTGTGGAGACTGAGCATGATGTCTTAGCAGTGAGAGCGACTTGGAGCTCTATCAAGGTGTTACTGCCCTTCGCAGACAGGACAGCAGTGCGCAGGGCGCTCGCAGGCATCACACCCAGTGCGGAAACGCAGAAACTCCTCACTACTCTCCCGGAAAAGGAGTACCGCTGGGGAAGTGCGGCAATTGAAGCAAAGGAATTGCCAGAGACCAGTGGTCCCCGCTTCGCAGTGGCAGCTCTGCCCAGTCCTGGGGAAAGGGCTGGGGACTGGCCGAGTTTGAAGTGGGTGGAGGGTGCTTGCAGACTCACAGCAGAAGCAGGAAGCGACTACATGACTAACTTCCAGCTGCCTTCTATGCGCTACAGTGTCCCCCAGGCTGCAGAAACCGCCAGTTTCGACGAATTCGTGGGTAAAATCGTATTCACCGGCTTTCCCTTCCAACTCCCCAGTTTAGTGGAGTTCGTAAGCTACAGAAACCGCGTAACTCCCCGGGAACAGGCCTCCAAACTGTCCTCAGACTACCCTTCTTTCGCCTCCCGCCTGCGCAAAGACCTCAGTGTTTCCCTTCGGCAAGTGCAGGGCTTGGAAGTAGCAGGGGGCATCAATGCTGTACTGCATGTCAAGCACATTGCAGGGTATAAGAAGAGTCTGTTGGGCAGGAAAGAGTATGAGTGGAGTGGGAAGCTGAAGGAAGTGCCTGCGGAGTTGGGGGTTAGAGTGCCGGAGGGTTGGAAAGACCCCACACTCGCCTATGCCGAAGACTTGGCGAGGGAGTTTTCCCTCGGAAGCACAGTGGTCGTGCTTGACGAAACTCACTTCGGCTGCATGGCCAAGGTCACTGCCCTCAAGCCTGACGACTTCTACCCCAAAGGCAAGCTCGAAGTGCGAGTTTGCGCCTCCCCACTTTCCTCCCTCCCTCCTCTGTTCCAAGACATAACCTCCAAGCACAGTCCTAACTACTTCCGCTTGGAAGCCATAGCCAAGCGTCTAAACCAGCCTCCCGCCCTTATTAGCAGGTTCACTCAAAGCCTTATCGTCTCTGACCTTTCAGGCAGTGACCGTGTGAAGCGCTTCGAACTGGGCCTGAACCTGCGGAAAGACAAGGAGCGACTGTGTGTTCCGGGCGCAGCGCGCTGGGCGTACCTGTGGGACCAGCAGACTACGGAGTGGGAGTACTCGGATACAGTGGTGGATGCGCTAGAGGAGTATGCGAGGCGGTTTCCGCTGCTGTGGGATGGAGTGAATAGGCTCAGTCCTGGGCTGAAAATGCTGTATGCGAGGGAAGTGTTCGCGTATATGGGGAGTGGGTACTGGGAAGAACTGCGGAAAGCGGCATTATGGGTGATGCAGTTGCCTACATATAAGCGGAAATGGGCCTCTATCAAGTCCCAAGAAGCGCCTAAAGCCCTAGTAGACCAGTACCTCGAGGCTGTGGACTCAGCCCTCAGCATTGCTGCTCCCAGTGGGCAAGTGTTGGTGCTGAACCCAGGACTAGTGCACAGTCCTTCCCACCCTGCAGTCCCCCGCTTCCTTCTCAATCCTATGAGGTTTAGCCTGGGAGACAGGGTCAGGGTCCTGCACGACGATAGCTGGTCAGTCCCTATAGGAGCAGAAGGAACGCTAATTGGCACTTACAACGACACTCACGCCTCAGTACTACTGGATCTCCCGATAAGGAATTCAGCCTCGAAGCATCCAGCTATAGTGGTTCCCAACAAGTATTTGGTCAACCTCAGCAGACCAATAGCTGGAGTCAACCGCGGACCAATGGACTACGCTTGCGTTGATTTCCAGGTAGGGGACAAATTTATCCCTGTATTCGCTCGTCCTGCGACAGCCCCGGAAGCCCAAGAAGTGCCTTCCAGAGTCGTTATTAGCCTAGGAGCTCCTTCGAATGACTACCAAGTCATCAAGGGGGAGGACGGACTTCCGGTCTCTGTGAGGGTGGACTACCCGCATGACCTGGACAAATACCAGTTCGAGTTCGAAATGCCGCTTAGAACTGGCGAGCGCACGACAGAGATGCAGTTGCCTGAAGGCTTCCAGTGCAAGCTGCTCTTTGACTTCGTTAACAAGTAGGTCTCTCCCACTCCAAACCTTATCGAAACGCATATTAAAATGCTTTCGCGAGGTGCAGCGCTGTGCAGAGTGCTGGTATTGCTGGGGCTGGTAGCCGCGGTAACACCACAGAAGCACGCTACGGCCTTTCTAGACGTCAGCGCCCGGCAAAACCCGCTTCGGAGAGATACAGACTTGCTACCCGATGACCCTGATGATAAAGGGGATGAAGCGGACGGCGGAAGTCTGCAGTTCCTGTTAGTGACGACCTTTGCAGAGGGGGCTGCAGGGACAGGGAAAGTGTGGGTGGTGCCTGAGTCCGACCCAGGCGACAGCTTCATGCTCGTGAGTGGACTGGATGTGCCCACAGGAGTGTGCTTCGACAAAAACAACAACTTCCTGTATGTGGCGGACTCGGGCTTGGAGGGGAGCAATGGCCGCATACTGCAGTTCCAAATAGACACCAACCTTCGGTCTCGCTTTATCCTGGCCGACTACACTGTAGCCACTATCTACTCCGGCCCCAGTCCCTACGACTGCTGGGTGGACGCCTACGGCAACCTCTACTTCGTCGACTCCGAAACCAACAGCACCGCCATCGTCAGCTATTTGGACCTGTGGAGCGGAGTCGCTGACAGAGAGCGGGTTCTTTACCAGCAATCAGAAAGCAATAGACAGGTCAGTGCCCCAGTCGCACTGCAGGTCGAAGACAGCAGAACCGTCTTCTTTGTCAATAACCTGGACCCTGAGGACGCTGGCTTGCTTAATGAGGCCTCGGCTCGGTCGCGGTCTTTGAACGCAGGGGGGATTAGGACGGATTTGAGAGTGGTGAGACGGCCCTGGGGCTTGGCAGTGACCAATTCCTATGTGTACTACACCACTGATGATGGGAGTGTGTGGGCGTATAGGAGGGATGACCCCAACCTATACCTCAAGTCCACTCAGTTCCGCCAGCCCAGAGGTATATGCAAGGGCGGCAATCGCCTCTACTTGGCTGATTTCGACTACGGCGAAGTGTTCAGCCTCAGCCTCGGCTCCGACCAGGACCGCGAGCCCAAGGGCGTAGTCCGTATCCAAGGCGCCTACGAAGTTTACTGCTTGAACGACTAACAAACCCTAACTCCCATTAAGTACGCTGAAATCCTCCTTCCTTCCATCTTTCCTTCACTTGTCATACAAGTGAAGGAGTGTGACTGTCGCATAATTTGCTCATAAGAAAGCGTATAGCCGTAATTTTCATACTAAAGCCAGTGCAAACTCTACCCCTTGCCTGTATCTCTCTATAAAAATGGACCTCCAACCGGACGTTTATGTGGACTTGCTGCACGGAGAAGCGGCTTCCGGCCTAGTAACCTCCGTCTCTCCCACCAGTCTCGAAGTCTCAATTTCGACGGCCACAGGGTCGAAATCCATTCACTGTCTGCAGAGCGAATTGGCGCTTTTCAGGACGAGGTCGAAGTTCGATAGGGCAGAGAGTGGAGGCCTTGATTGCCTGTTTAGACGAGGTGGTGAGACTGGGAGTTGCGAGGACAGCGGCAGGGGAAGTGCTGCAAGTGCTGTCGGGAGCTGTGCCGGACTTTTGCAAGTACCTGGCGAAGGGAGATGAGGCGGTTTCGCAGAAATTAGTAGGGAAAGCGGTCGCCAGGATACTGGATGTAGCTATGGAGTGGCTGAAAATAGTGGGAGAACTGTCAGCCTATGCAGACAAATTGACTCCTGAAAGGCTGCACTCCAATTCAGCCTATGCAGTTTTGAGCCTTTTCCCGGAAATGGGGTTCATCCTTCAATGCATCCTGGGCTTGGGACCTGAAACAGGACTGGAAACTCTCGACTTAGAAGTGGACTTTAAGCGCTACAAGGCTTTACGCTATACCTCCAGTTCGCTTATCAACCTAATGCGATCCAAGTTCTTGGAATCCTCCGGCTTCGACTCAATTGTGAGGATACTGGCTACCAGCTCAGTCCTCAGTCTCCAATCTCGTCTGAATTACCTGCCTCTACTGGCCCTCAAAGGCATGATATCGCCTGAAGGCAGTCAAAGTCTGTACGAACACACCTGCCAGGCTCTAGGCAAAATCAAGCGATTTGACGTCCCCGCAGTCTTCCGGTCCTACACACTTTTAGTACTCGAGGACGTGGTGCTAAAAGGGTACAGCGACTACCCGGGCAAGAACCTGTGGAAGGCAGTGTGTCGCTACATTGACGTGCTGCTGAGAAGTCAAGAGACTTCGCTGATTTCCCCTGCAATTCGCTTGTACGCTCATACAATTGACTCAGAGCAATATCGACAAACCTGCAAGGCGGACTTGCTGGCCACTCAAGACTCCATCCTCAAGCAATACCTCTCCAGAGCGCATAGCCAAAAGGTCACAGAGATATTTGAAACGCTTGTTGCAGTGGAGCTGATCGCGCCTGAAACAGTCGCTACGATTGCCAGAGGGTCCAGCTATCTGCACCTATTGGTGGAGCTGTTGAAACTCAGCATTGCAGCGAGATATGTGGACTTCCTGAGTCTCCTCGCGCAGGAGGACTTCCCTTTGTCGAAGCTGCCGACAGGCAGGGAAAACGAGTGCTTGGACAGTATGCTGGCCTTTCGTTTCCCTGTGCCTATTATCAGGTCTCTGATACCAGGCTCGGGCGACCCTGCGAAAATAAGCATCTGTCTAAAGCACTGCGCTTGGGAGCTAATTGAGCACCACAGCACCAACGACCTGCGCACTATTCGAGACCTGTTCCCCAGGCGTAGAGACCTTCTCACCTACCTCTTTATCTCCCGCCGCAGACTCAAGGTCCTTTGGCTTCTCGAGAAACGCGCCTTCTCAATACTGCCGAAAGTGCTGCTGCGGGAGACTTGCGGATACTTGAGTCACCTGCGAGATAACTAGGAAACCCCGCCACATTTAAATATGAGTCGAGTGGGCAGGTCTCGCATTGAGCACTTGGTGGTGGAGAGAGAGCCAGTCAACTTGAGTCAGATTGCCAAGTCCGCCCGGTCCTCCACACGCTCACAGACACCACAGAGCTTTAGCAGAGTACTCAGCAAGGTGGTAGAGCTGTCGGAGTTTGAAGCGAAGCAGCCGCCTTTCAGCTTCCGCAAGCACTCCGCGGCCCCGAGACATGAGGCAGCCGACCTTTCCCACTACCTGTGCAAGAAGCCTTCCAAACCCTTGGTCCCCTCGCTGCCTTTAGACCAGGTCAGAGGCGAGGACCAGCGTCCACCTCCCTCCGGCCTTTCCAGCATCAACTACTCTATCGACAGCGCAGGTAAAAGACATGCCATATATGTGGAAGAAACCAGCAAAGGGGAGGACAACTCCCTCTTACTGTCCCCAGTCCCTCCCCAAAAGACCTATTCTCGTCTCGACGAAAGCTCCATAGTCGACCCTACTGCCAATATAATCATCGAAGACGGACTAGAAACATCTCTAAAGCGAGAGTTGATGAAGCTGCAACAGGCTTTGGCAGATGAAAAGGAAACACACACTGCCTTGTTAGCCCAACATGCACGCCAATATGAGGGGCGATTAGCCTCCCTACAGACTGCAGTGAGCCAGCAGCAGGCCAAATGGGACTCAGACGTGAGGACTTTGCGAGAGGAAATGGGCAGACTTAGAGGCGACCAGCAGCCAAAAGGCGCTCTGAAGGAAAATTTGACCGCTGAGTACCGCCAAGCCCTGCAGTCCAAAGAAGCCCAGCACGAAGAGCAAACCCGCCAACGTCTCCAAACCATCAGAAAGGAGTACGAAGTGCGCCTCCGTCAGCAACAGGAGCAGCTAAGTCATGTGCAGCAGCACAACTCCTTCCTGCAGGAGCAACTGGCGCCCTCCAGACTGTCTGATACTGAGCAGAAGGCACTCAGGGCGCTGCTGGAAGAGAATGAGTCGCTGAGGACGGAGTTGGCGGATGCTAGACAGCGCTTGCTGTGCGCTCGCTGTAAATGCGAGTTCTAAGATGGCACTAGCTTGGTTCGAGCGAGCGGGATCTTGACAGATCGACGGTTGGGCCACACGAACTTGCGAAACTTCCTTGCCAGCACAGCACTGAGCACTGAGTTGAGTTGCGGGAAGCGCCCCAACTCCACCTTGTTCTGGCGGCCCAGCACAGGCTGGATCTCCACCTGGTACGCTGGCTCCGCTGTGAAGCTGTACCAGCTCTTGCCCTGGGCGGAGGGACAGAAGAACACTCTCACTCGTCCATAAATACTCCTCAGCACTACCTTCACTGCCACTTGCACACTCGCTACAGTCCAGTGCGCCTCGAAGTCTAGGTAGAACTCCAGTCCGCCCTTGTACCACAGGTCGCATTCGTGCAGGAAAGTGCCGGCTTCGCTTTCCAATTGCACGATTTTGTTGATTTCAGGCGGCTTGCCCTCGAGGACTACTTTCGGCACAGAGATTTCTCCGAGGAACTGAGGTCTGTCCTTGTTATAAACCTTCTTTAGTCTGCGACAGAGGTAGGCCAGGAAGCGTTGCGACTCCGACCACTCCTTCAAAAAGGTAGAAAACAGACAATTAAACCAAATAGCTGACTCTGGCTCTCCAATGGCTTTTCCCGCCTCAAACGGTGTTATCTCCTCAAGTCCCGTGTTGATAGCCAAGCGGTAATATGGACATTGTTCGTTATGAGAGGCATCTGTAGGCTCGAATTCCAGCTCAAGTTGCTGAGTTTCGCTCACTTCTCGCTCCAGTCCTGCGAGTACTTCGCAAGACACGGTCAAAGCCTGGTCCAGTACTCGCAGCAGCACTGCCCGCAGCTCCATGGAGTCCTTCTGCTGGGCTTCCTGCAGACTCTGCATTTCTGTCTGGAGGATAGTGTTGAGTCCGGAAGTGCTGTCTTCCTTAGCGCGGGTGAGCAGCTGTTGGAATTTATCGCCGATCCGAGGAGTGTCGCAGTTCAGGAGAACTTCTCGAATGTTCTTTGCGCTTTCTTCAGTGATGCTGGAAATGTGCTCAAGGAAGGCAATAAGTCGACTCCACGACTCACTCAATCCCAATTCGTTCATTTTCGCTTCGAAAAGCGCCAGTTTGCCTAATTCCCTCGCATAATAGTCCAGTGCATCACAGACCCCAGTGACAAATCCATGCAGTTCCCCCCAAGCCGTCAGTACTTTCTTGCCTTCCGTCTCCTGTTCTCTGAGGAAAAACAGTCTTTCCGTCTCTTCCTGCAAATTCAGCGTCTTTGCAATCCAACTTGTAATATTAGTCTTCAAGTCAGAGTCTCTTTTCGGCTTATCCGCCAGAGGTGTGGCGCTGCCGTCCAGGTCTTCAGTCAATTTCAGCCAAGTGCTGTGCTCCCAGGTGAAAAGGTGCTGCAAAGCCTCGACCCAGGCCTGAATCGTGACTTTGGCAGCCTCTGTTTTAGTCCCATTGGTCTCTTTGCACTGGTCCACGAGTCGTTTGAGCTTCCCCAAGTAGTCCTCCGCCTCTCTTTCCAGTTCGTCCTGGGCTTCTTTGACCTTCGCTGTGATGGTCATTTGCTCGTTCTTGGCCACTTTGATCTTCATTTCGTGCTTTGCGAGAGTGGAGAAGGCGGCCAGTTTGGTTTTGCTGCCTTCGTAGGCAGTTTGAGCGGCTTGCTCGCCTTCTTTGGCCTCGGTGAGCTTTTCGTTGAGTTTGCGGAGGCGAGTGGCGACGGAAGTGAAGCGCTGGGCCTCAGACAACTGGGCCTGGCGCAGGTCCTTCATCTGACTTTTCACCCGCTTACGTACTTCTAGCAGGTACTTGCAGGTTCCATTCTGCAGACTTTCGCACTCCTGCAGCCGCTTCTCGCCGAATTCATTGAGCACGGCTTTGAGGCGGCCCCATGGACTGCCAGGTGCGAAATGAGCACTGCGCATAGTGATTTTGTCCAGTAGGGAGCTGCCACCCAAGCGAACTAAGTGCTGTGCGTAGAGTCGCTCTGCACTGATAAAGCTTTCAGCCAGGTGGACGAGTTGTTTGACGTGCAGGTCTTTGCCAGCCACCAGACTGTGGAACTCTGCAGAGGAGCAGTAGCACGGCCGTACGTCCACACTCGCCTTCTGAGGGATGTAAGTGTATGTCTGAGGCTCAGGCTCTTCCGGCAGTTGCTTGTTCACTACTAGAAATCCTTCCTTTCCATCTCCTTTCCCTAAGTACTTCACCAGCAGCGCCACTTCTAGCACCAGAGTACAGACGATTCCCAGCAGGAAAACGAGGCAAGTGGAGCCTGAAAAGGGGAAATAGTGCACCAGAATGACCGCTAGGCCCAGAGCCACCCCCGCTCTCTGCAGGTAGTCCTTCATAATATGGCCCGGCCGCTGCTTTTCCTCCTCCTCTCTTTCGTCTGCTCTTTGCACGAAGACTCACATGAGATGAAGCAGATGAGGAGCAGACAGCAGCAGGCAATCGACAACATCAACAGCATCAAGGCAGAGGCTGTGAAGGATGGAAATGGATTGGTATCGCCGCAGGAGTATGGGCGATTGCTGCGGAAAATAGCAGAGACGACCTCGGGGTATAGTGGCTTGAGGCCGCTGCCGGGACTCATTGATGAGTATGTGGCGGAACTGCAAGGGCCGATGGACCCTGAAGAGATTACGAAAGATATGAGTGTGGGAGGGTTCAGCCAGCTGCTGCTGAAGGCTGTTAACATGGAGCTTACGCGCATGAAGAGCGAACTATAGCATATCTTGCCTCAGACAGGACAGCACTAGGTTGTAGTCCAGTCCCCCAGTCAGACACTTTCTCCTCAGCGTCTTCGCATTCACCTTCCCTCCTTCTTGAAACAGCGTCTTTATCTGGTGAAACAGCGCCTGGAACTGCCCTTCGTTGCCACACAGACTAGTCAGCAGCACCATTACGTCCAAGTACTCGGCTCTGCTGCCCAGCATCTAGGTAGTGCTTACTCTGCTCACGAAGGCTATTTTCGAATTGGGGCTTGCGAGGTCTTTGATTAGGAGAGTGTTGAGCAAGAGCCACTGAGTCCAGCTGAAACTGCGACCATCAGACCCCAGTCCTTGCAACACAGCCTTGAATACGTTTTTGGGTTTGCCCTGGAGCACAGGGATAGCGGACTGCAGGTAAGACACAAGCACTTCCTGGAACCTCGAGGCCCCCAAAGCCTTGGAGCGAATAGTCGAAAGGTACTGCTGGATATTGGAAGGCAGGCGCGAAGACGACTGAACTGCTTCGTTCACCCGCTCTTCGCACGTAAACTGCTGCAGCTTCATATACTCTTTCCTCAAAGAAGCGAGTTGGTTGGCAGTGAACAGAACACTCAAGTCCTCTTCCCTCTCAGGACTAGGCTCTGCACTGCAGTCACGCACCTGTGTGAGAGTTCGAGTCTTGTTGCTGAGTTGCGGCAGGACTGCTTCCCCACTGAGTGAGATTTCATTTGCACGGCCCACAGATTGATGCAGGGTTCTAGTGCGCTTGTTAGTCCTGCCGGGTAGCACAGGGTTGAAAGCCATTGTAAGACTAGTGGTACTGCGAGTCTGGGAAACGCTTGTTTGGAGTGTCGGCAGTTTGATGCTCGACAGGACCAGTCCTTTAGTTCCCAGTTTAGTCCGATTGTGTCTTTTGGGCAGAATCGGGGGCTGGTCTGTCTCTGTGCCAAAGATCAACTTCGACAAATAGTCCGGCAGTTCCCGAAAACTGCGCAGTCTTCGGCCGGTTTCTGTATAAACCGCGCTGTACTGCACTCCGGCTCGCGCATTGACCTTTTCCAGCAGATGTGGGAGAGTATAGGCGATGTCCTCAGTGTGGTACGGCACGTCGTTGGCCTCCGACAGAGCCTCGTACTCCTGCGACCGTTGCCACAGGGGGATGAAAACAGCGGAATGGACTGGGTCGAGGTACTGTCCACGCAGAGCGGACAGGGTGATTCTGCGGAAATGAGAGGGGTTGGGGCGCACTTTCGCCTCTGCACTGGGTCTTCCCATTACTGGAAATGGAGCAGACGTGGAAACTGCTAGGCTTCGCCAACGCCACAAAGGAGTTCCACCCTGCACACACCTTCTTCAACGGACAGTGCTTCAACTGGGTGCAGGTGGAGTCTGTGTACGTCTCAGTGTTCCAACACAGACTTCTAGAAGTGCAGACTCACCCAAAGGGTCTGCAGTATCGCCTAACTCCAGACACTGATGACCTGGAAGCAGCTTTAAATACCTATTTGCAGCTAGATGTCAGTATGCAAAGCCTATTCACTCAGTGGATCCAAGCCGATTCCAACCTACAGCCTGCAACTAATGCGAAGCAAGGAATGCGTGTACTGAGGCAAGATCCTTGGGAATGCACGATTTCCTTCATATGTTCGCAGAACAACAATATTAAGCGCATCACCAAAATGCTGGACTCGCTTCGAACCCGCTTCGGCCAGTTGATTGCGCATAAATACGAACGAGACTGGTTCGCTTTCCCTTCTTTGGCTCATCTAAGTCAGGCCAGTCTAGCTGATTTGAAGGGCTTAGGTCTGGGCTATCGGGCTGAATACGTATACAAGACCTGCAATCAAGTGAGAGCAAAGGGAGGCGAGGACTGGCTGAACGGACTGAGAGGCCAAAGCAGTGCACCTTCAGAGTTGATGGAACTGGCGGGAGTGGGGCCTAAAGTAGCTGACTGCATTGCGCTGTTTGCCCTGGATGCTAGGGCGAGAGTGCCTATAGACGTACACATGTGGAGAGTGGCGAAGGGTCTGTTTCCACAGGAGTTGGGGAGTTATGCTAATTTGAATAGGGAAAGTTACGAACGGACGAATCGGCTGTTCAGAGAGCGGTATGGGGAGTACGCGGGCTGGGCCCATTCGTACCTTTCATATAGACTTCTGTACTCTGAGGCTATCTCGCCTCCAGTCAAGCGGAAAAATCCCAGTCCTGAGCGTCCTACCAAGCGACCCAAACCTTAGTCTCTAGTTCTAGAAACCATGCAATTCCCTCAATCAATGGATTTCTGCGTATTTTCAAATCTTTATATTGCCAATCTTCACTTTTCGTCCAATAATTGTCCATTCTCTACTACAAATCTATATCGATTTCCCTGACAAATGAGTCTTCGTCAGAACTGTGTTCCCAGAACTGAGCGGACTCCACCTCTTTTGCCAGCTTCGCAGGCGGTATCAGCGTGGGCCTGGCTCCGCCCTCAATCCTCCCCTTCGGAGATCTCTGGGACATGAACTTCTTCATCATTGTAATGTCTGTTTCCTTCGCTTCTTCTTCAACTACGCTCATAGCCTGACTGCGGTACGCCTTTGTGTCAGAGCCCGAAGTCTCAGTGGCGGACTTGGAGTGCGTTTGCGGACACCTCGCCACAGCATAGGAGAGTTCCCTGTGCGGCGACTCAGACTCCGCAGAGTAGTGGAAGGCAGCAAAGGGGTTTTCTCGCCTAGAGACCAACTCCGGGTCCGGCAGGCGGGCGAAGTAGTCACAAGGCGCAGAGGTGTACTCCGGGTCGAAATTGGACAGTCTCAAACTGGGGAAAAAGGGCGGAGTGACCTTCTTTTTCCCCAGCAAGTCCCAGGAAATGGGGTGGAACCAAGGGTGCGCCATGATTTCCTGGCAGCCCGCTAGACTGCCCAGCCTTTGCTCTGCCTCCTTCTCCAGCAGCCCCAGTATCAAGTTTTTGCTCTCTTTGCTGAGGTACTGCGGCAGTCGAGGCCGCTCCTGCTGGATCGCTTTGAACATCTTCACTTGGTTTTGGTCGAAAAAGGGCGGCTTCCCCACTAGCATTTGATACAAAACTGCACCCAAGCTGTAGTAATCCACTGTCAGCCCGTGGCCATTCCCTCGCAGCATTTCAGGACTCATGTACTCCGGAGACCCGCAGAAACTGAAAGAAGCCGCGTCTTCCACTATTTCTTCCTTACACAAGCCGAAATCTGTTAATCTGACGTGGCCGTCTAGGTCCAGTAGCACGTTTTCCGGCTTTAAGTCGCGGTATATGATGTGATGCTCGTGCAGACACTGCAGGCCGAGCAGGATCTCGGCGATGTAGAAGCGGGCTTGGTCTTCGGACAGCCTGCCGAGGTTATGGAGATGGAAGAAGAGCTCGCCGCCTGGACAAAAGTCCATTATGAGGAAGAGCTCAGTGCGCTGTGTGGAAGTTACGCTTTGGAAAGCCCAGTGCAGAGGCATGATGAAGGGGTGGTGGCATTTGGCCATCACACTGAGTTCCGTCAGTACTTGAGTGACTTTGTGCTCACGGAGTAGGAAGGACTTGCTCATTATCTTGGCAGCGTAGAGGGCTCCGGAGTCCTTCTTGCGCACTTCCACGACTCGGGAAAACCCGCCCTTCCCTATCAATTTGACAGGTTCGAAGTGGTCCTTACTCACCTCTTCAGACGTTTCCTCCGCAAGGACCAATTCGAGTTCCTCCCCACTCGCCAGCGGCTCCAAGCTTCTCTCCATCCTCGTGAGCCAGTAGTCCAAAATCTCCACATTCGCCCTCGTTTTGAGTCCCACTGCCTGCCTTTGCGACCTGCGGATAGCCTCGGAAAGCAGCCACCCGCAAGTTAGCATCTGGTCATCCTCCACTTCAATCTCACAGGTCCAGGCCTGGTAAGACACTCGCACAGTCTTGGTCTGACCAGTGCGCTGCTCGGAGGCAGGTCGCTGCAGTGTCACAGTCTGCCCCAGCTTAATTTACTACTCAGCCTAGTACTCCTTAGCCAGCAGCTGTGCGGATATGAGACTTCTCAGCTTGAACATGTCTTCTTGCTTGAGCCCGTGCTTCTGGGCGAAGGAGGAGACGACGGAAGTCAAGTCGTCGCCTTCGTAGAGGGTCAGGTCCTCAGTGTGGTCGGGAGCCACTGTCACTGTGACGGACATTATTTCGTTCTGAGGGATGGCTTGCAGTTTCTTCATCATTTCAGCGGCAGTCAGCTGGCCGCGGGGAGACGCAGGGCCGGGGGAGACGGAGTTGGCGGAGTAGGGCGACTTGGGGGTTAGCAGACTTGTGGAAGTCGACCGACGGATTACTCTTTCAGGGAGAATGACAATCCTTGGCTGTCGAGTGCGCTTGGGCGCTCCCTTGAACGTGCGTTCAATATCATGATGGAAGTCACTTCCAGGCAAGTAGTCACTCGGCTCCCCTCGCTCCTTCAGCTCCTTCAGCCGCTCCCGCTCCTCCCGTGCCTTGCGCAGTCTGCCCACCAAAGCGTCGTAGCCCTCTGCCTTCGTCCCGCCGTTGTCCTTGTACTTGGCTCCTGCGAGGTCCAAACTGGGGGAAAACGGGCAATCCACGCTGCGCCGGACTTGCTCCAGTTCGTCATTTTGCTTGTTGAGTTCCTATATACAGCCCACCTGCCGTCTAATTCGCACAGTCTCCGCTAAGCGATATAAAGCCAAGTTCCTATCATTTTCGCTTGCTTCCCGCCTTGCAGACTTCACAGGACTCTGCTCCGCATTCGAATGGCTCCTTTGTCTGGTGTGAGGGTGCTTGCGGATAGCGGGGGAAAAGGTGCATTCGGCCATGGTTTGGCGTTCCTTGGCTTCCTGAGCCTTGGCTTGCTGCTCCTTCAGTCTGTGTGTCTCTGCGAGAAGGCGCCTTTCCACTGTTTGAATGCTGGTCACTGACTCGCGGCGGGATTGAGACCGAGGGGTGTGGGCAGTCTTGGCGAGGTCAGGCTTGAAGGGAAAAGGGTCTAAAGACCTGTACTGCGGGTGGATGTTGGACTTATTGACCACAGCAAGTCGAGCTTCATACAGCGACTGAAAGGAAGTGTGTACTCTCTGCAGGTCTTTCAGGGCGAAAACGAACCTATCTGCCTGGAAATGGCCAAATAAAGCCCCTGCCACTGCCTCTGGGACTTCTCTGTGCCCTGAGGAAAACCTCATAACGGCCTTTAAAAAGGTCAGCAAGTCGAAAGGCTTGATTCCCACTCTTTCCTGCCCCTGCAAAGCCCGCCAGATCTGCTTCACCGGCTTTTCCAGGCCGGATATAGGCTTGAAATGCAGCATTTCCAGTATCCTCTCGACCTGACTCGCCTCCGAAACCAGCCTTTCCACTCCCACTCGCTTGCAAACAGCCTCAAACTCCCCCTCGAACTTAGCCACCAGCACTTTCTCCGAGTTTCTACTGATCAGTTTCTGCTGAAACGGCTCCAACTTGGGCACCGGCTTTTGTGCCCTCCTAACCGCGTCTTCATACAGCTTCAAATTGACCTGTTTGTCCCTCGGCAGGACTTCGGATTGCTTGTTGATGGAGGGACGGAAGGTAGGTAAAGCCTTGGGGGAGAGAGTTTGGATGCTGCGGGCGGTGGCGGCTTTGGAGGCTTCGTAGAGTTTGGTGTAGACTGGGGCAGAGTCGCGGCCCTTCTTCACGAGGATTTGCAGGGATTTGGTGTTTAGTTCAGGGCGGAAAGTGCTGGTTTCATGTCTGCTCTCCGCCCGCTTGAAGGCCCTTTCTCTGAGACTCGCCTCCGCCCTCGCCCTCCCCTCGTAGTACAAGTCCTCAGGCTGTCTGCGTTCACTGCTGCTTTTAGGCGTAGTGAGAGCGGGAGCAAAGGTGCAGGCCTGTCTTTCCCTCTCCAGCAGTCTTTCCTTCGTCTGCTTCAGCTTCTGTTCAACTTGGTCGCGGTACTGGTAGAGTCTTTGCACGAAGTCGGAAGAGTGGTGCGATTTGGAAGCGGCAGGGAGGTGGTCCAGACTAAGACTCGCACTGCGGACAGGCAGGGCTTTGGCTTGGTGTGTTTCTGCGATATTGATGCGCACATAGTCTTTGGAACTCGCTTCAGCTGCGTGTTCCGGCTTGGGCGTTTCTGACTTCGTGACGAAGCGATGCTTGGCTTTGACGAGTTTTTGCCACCAGAGGAGGTACTCAATGTCATACGTGAGTTTGTTTTCTGTGTCTTGGTTCAGCACTGGCAAGCCTGCAAGTAGCTCTTCCGGGGTCAGTTTGGCTCTATGCGCCTTTCTTCGCCTACGCCTGCGCCTCCTTGGAGGCGGGGAGAGGACTCCTGGCATTTTCAAGAGCGCCTCTAGGGAGGGCTGCTGGGAGTCCAGATCAGAGTCTTGTGAAGACCTGTCCAGCTTGGAAGACTCTCTGCGGTCCAGCAAGCTTTCTTGCGCTTGTGAAACTCCCTTCTCATGCTTTGCTGCTCGAGACTCTTGAGAGTCGCTGGCTTCGGACTCCCCTGCCTCCTGTGACTCATTTGCTTCTTTCATGGACTCACTGGAGTCCAAAATGTCAGGGTCAATCTCCATGTCCTCCATCCCTCCACCAGGCTTCACTACAGTGACAGCGATATAGCCGCTGCGAGTAGACACACTGCCCACCACGCCTATCTTCAGCGGCTCGTCCTCTTCTTCCTCAAATAGGAAGCTGTCCTCATCCTCTGATGACATTTTACGCCATTTGGCAGGGCGCGGCTACCTGCTAGAGACGCAGCGAAGACTGTGGGACCATGTTGAATGGTAATAATCGCGTGATGGGACGGGTGATCAGAGCCCAGCGCAAGGGTCACGGGGGCATTTTCAAGGCCCATGTGACCCATCGGAAGGGTGCAGCAAAGCACCGGACGCTAGACTACGCAGAGCGCAACGGCTACATAAGGGGAGTCATCAAGGCAATCATCCACGACCCAGGCCGCGGCGCCCCTCTAGCCAAAGTGGTGTTCAGGAATCCTTACCACTACAAGCAGGTGGAGGAGACCTTTATTGCTGTGGAAGGCATGTACTCCGGACAGTACGTGTACTGCGGGCAGACTGCCCAGCTCATTGCGGGAAACATCCTGCCTGTTGGGTCGATTCCCGAAGGAACACTAATTGCGAACGTGGAGGAGCATGTAGGCGATAGGGGGTCGCTCGCCCGCACCTCTGGCAATGCCGTCACTATCATTGGTCACTCTGATGACGGGGACACTACTCGTGTCCGACTCCCCTCTGGTGCTCGCAAGACCATCAGTTCCACTTGCAGAGCCATGATCGGCATAGTCGCTGGTGGCGGCAGGACAGACAAGCCCGTCATGAAGGCTGGGAGACAGTACCACAAGTACAAGGCTAAGAGGAAGTGCTGGCCTGTGGTGTGCGGCATTGCTATGAACCCAGTGGAGCATCCACATGGTGGCGGGAACCATCAGCACATTGGACATCCCAGCACGACTGCCAGAGACGACCCGCCGGGCAAGAAGGTCGGACTCATTGCCGCCCGCAGGACTGGCCGACTTCGCGGCACCAAGAAGGAAGTCAAGGAAGAGGCGCCAGACGCCAAGACCTAAGTTAGCTTCTAGGCTGTCCTGGTGCCCTTCTTGCAGACGTAGATGTAGTGAACGTTGGGCTGGTCACGGTCATCAGTCGCTAGCATGAGAGTGGCGGAAATAGTGGGCTTAGCCACTTGGTGTTCCGTCACAGTCCACGATAACTCCTGCTTCTCCAAGTACCGCAGCCGCTGAGCTGGCGCTCCATACGATATCGCGATATAGACTCCATTGGGTCCCAACACTCTGTGCAGCTCCGATAGCATTTTAGTTGAATTGGCGGTGGACCCGTCTCCACAGAGGATGGAGTCCAGAGTGCCTTTGTCTACCACGGAGTCAAAAGACCCATCAGAGAACTCGAGAGAACGAACATCCATCTGTGCGTACTTCATAGAAGGCTGCTTGTCCCTATACTTCTCCTGCATCGCCTTGATGACGACCTGCGATATATCGATGTTCGTGATGTTCGTAAAGCCTTCATCAAACATCTCCTCACTCATGCGAGAGTTGCCGGCGCCTATATTGAGGATCTGGTGCGAGGGGGTGATATGCTGCGTGACGACGTCTCTCACTCCCGCCCAGCGCTGGTACCAGTCAAAGGGCTCTGCGTCTCGCGTGTAGCGCTCTTCCCAGTACTCCGACTTCCCATACTGCGCCATTTAAATTATATAGCCGTGCATACGTGGCTCGGGGACGGGACTTGTACATACAAGCGGGAGATGTGGAAGTAGCTGGGATGTGTATATGCGTGGTCTGAACTTGGAAGAAAATACTTCAAATAGTGTTTCCCTCTTTTCTGTACATCTGTCCTAGTGCCCTGAGGTCTCCTGAGGGACACAGGGAGAAATGCATTTCAGTGCGGTCGAGTATTGGATACAGCTTCGATATGGAAGAAGGGAGCAACAATGAATCTAAAGGCAGGCACTATTATTAGCGCTTTATTTCATAGTAATTGCCCACTTCTCCTCAATCTAGACGCTCTCTGCCAGCTCTCTGCATTCCTATGGGTAATAATGCACTTCTCCGCCCCTCCTGCTTACTCCTTCGCTGGCAAGCCCGTAGGCCAGGTGGAAACGACCCCTCTGATCACTCCAGGCCCAGGCACCTACAGCGTCCGGCAAGAGGTCGACTACCAAACAACCGCTATCAAGTTCGGCCAAAGCCTGCGCAGACCTGACCTCAAAGCTGCACTCGCCCCTGGACCCGGAGCCTATGAAACCGCTTCCTTCCTTGAGTTGCACCAGAAGTCGCCCCAGCATGGTGGGGGGAAGAAAGGCAAGCCTGCAGCTATGAAGGGGTTTAAGGATAGGGTGAATCGGATGCTGCCGGACTACCCGGGGCCTGGGACTTATAACCCGGCCAATAAGAGCTCGGCGCCGTCCTTGCCGATTGCTAGTAAGACCTTTGCCATGTGGAAAGGCACTGAAGCGACGCCAGGACCAGGCGCCTACTCCCCTACTTACAGCGACCGAAGACCCGAAGTCAGCATGAAGTTTGGCCAAAGGTCGTCCTTGAATGGACTAATGGGTACTTTTGGCCCCGGCCCAGCAGCCTACAACACCCGAAGAGCGGACAATAGTCCGAAGTACGGCTTCGGCACAGGTCCAAAGATGGTCAGAAGTTCCTCGACAGAGGGAGTTCCAGGGCCAGGGAAATACAGCACCTTCACTGCCTCGGGCAGAGGAGTGGTTTTCTCAGGGAAGCCAGTGATCAAGCCCTTGGATTCCAACCCCGGGCCTGGGTCTTACTCCCCCAAAGACCCCGTCACTTCCCCGTCTATAGGCATTGAAGGTGGCAAAAGAGCTCCTTTCCTGATTGCCAAGGATCTGCCGGGCCCCGGGGAGTACAACCCGTCCAACCCTGTGCACCGTATAGTCCACTCCACCAATCTCAACATGAGTGCCAGGCGTCCACTGGGTCCTATCGACCCTACTCCCGGCCCTGGCACCTATGCCGTACCTTCCACTGTTGAAGACGGACCGAAGGTGAGTATAGGCGGCAGACGAGGAGAACTCTCCATGCCTCGACCTGTCCCAGGCCCCGGCGCTCACAGTCCCTCCTTCGACATCATCCACTCGCACCGTCCAATGGCCGGAATCAGTTCTTCCCAGCGCAGTGTACTGAGCCACACTTCTGGCTCACCAGGAGCGAAGTACGAAGTAGCCAAGCGGTTTGACGGCCCGGCTTGGACCTTCAAGAAGGACAGTGGAGTGAAGCTGGATGACAGTCTGGACGATGTGGGGCCGGGACTGTACAAGATTCCTCCCACTGTCCCTGATGCTCCCAAGTACCTCATCAAGAACCGCGTTCCCATCTAACAGAGCTAATTATGGCCTTTCCATACTATGTGACTTCCAGGGAACTTTACTAGTTTCCCTATCAATCAGCTACCAACAACCCATGCACCTTGAGTTGATACACACACGTCACTTCCTCGTCTCCGTGGTTCTCCCTCACTTCCAGTCTCACGACTGCCAGTGGAAGTGTGCAGCTAGGTACAGCTTACTGCCGGACACAGGGGAAGGACTGCAGGGACTCTCTGGCTGGCTCTGTGAGTGAGAAGTCGAAGGAGTAGTGGCCGAGAAGCAGGGGAGGAGTGTAGCCGGCGTTGTAGAGAGAGAAGAGTTTGGGCGCGTTTGAGGACTGGAGGAGCTGATTGCGGACTTACATTGGCGTGGAGCAGGCCAAACCTGGTAGGCAGCACTGGCTTCCCTAGCTGGATAGTGGCGTAGCCCTGCTGCCCAGCAAAGGCCCAGCAATGGGCCTGGGAGTTGTCCTCATCTATCAGGTGACTCAACTGGTTCAGTCCTCCCCAACTCTCCTGTATGTCTGGTACCAGTAGAGAACCGTGGTAGGAGGCTGAGGAGAGGTGCGGAAGCACCTGTCCCCCGTTCACAGCAGCTGCGTAGTCTACCAGGTCCTTCACTTCGCAAGCAGTTGGCTGTAGCGGGGGTGTAAAGCTCGGCTGTAGGTCTGGTAGAGCGGCTTGAATCTGCCAGTCCGCCCAGGTATGGACCAGTAGCAGGCTGAGGAGCGCTCCTAGGGCGAATAGACTCAGTCGATGGTTTGGTCCAAAGGCGGGATTTCTGCGCTTTGGCTTTTTCCCCTTGCCGACTGCCCAGTTCTTGTGTGTGTTGCAGGCCTTGAGACAGCGGACTTGGCCCGCTGCCGGGACCAGTGTCTGCGACTCTGATAGATCTGCTGCGATTGTGCAGGTTTCTTCCATGTTTACAGTGTCTTTTACCCTATCAATAGTCCCTTTCGGTTACTCCTTTGGACTTGGCTCGATTCGAAACTACCGCAGTTCCCAGTTTCCATATATAAAAAATGCAAGTTCGCCCAATGTTCTGGAGTCCTTCTCGCCTCGACCACCCGAAATCCCTGCCCAGGCTGCTAGGCAACGGGTCTCCGCGCCTTTCCCATGTCCAGCTAACCCCGCGAGTGCAGCCCACAGTGTCTGAGTTCCACATCAGAGCCTGCCGCTCTGATGCTCTGCTGAGGCCGAGGACCAACGGCTTCTATATCCCTACGGAGGAGGAGAGAGGGAGGAGGCTGAAGGCTATTGGGAAGTTGGCCTTAGGTAAGAACTAGTGTTCTATGACTAGTAGGACAGTTTCTCTTCACTGGGTTCTGGACTGATGTTGGCCACTGCTTCTTCCTAGTCTAAATCCTCTGTCCTTTCTACTGAAGTAGTCGCTTAGTTGCCGGCAGTGAAGCTCTGAGACTTGCTTATGGACACCAAGAAATAACAGTGTCGCAGGGACAGTTGAAAGACCCAAAAGCCTGATTCTGCCTTGAAACTGTGGTAAATAGGCAAAGCAGATGCTAATAAGAAGGCAAGCTAATAGCAAGTTAGCAGTGCTAACATACACAGCAGGGCTGACATTTCCGCTTTTTCCCTTGCTGTGTTCCCCTCAAAGCCTCGTTTTCCCGAAACTCTCTGGATTCCTGGTCTATCAACAACAAAGTTTGCGGCTTTGGCAGTACCGGTCTCCTCTCATGGTCCTTCCCCACTCCCCGGTCCAGCCTACTCAGTCCCAACGCCAAGTCTTGCACTTCCGCTATTTCCCTGGCCAGCTGCCGGTCAGATCTGTTCCTCAGGCCCTGTGTTTCCCCCCTCTTTAGGTCTCTAACTGCTTCGTAGGCCTGCCAGTACTCCTCACTCCAGGTCTCTTGGAACTCACACCCCACTTGGTTGAAGCGTTCGATGTAGGCCATTAGCTTCCTTTGCTGCAGGTTATCTCGGCTCTGCTTCATGTGGTGCTCAATGCCCGCCAACACCCTGTCTTCCAAGTGACTGTACTGCGTCATTAGGATCTGCACTTCCGACTTCGGCTTCATAGGCATGCGCAGCTCCTCAGCCACAGTATCCAGCACTGCCAGCTGATCCCCAATATCCTCCAAATCAGAGGTAATCCGTCTGTGCGAGAAAGACAGACTATCCGTCATTACACTCACTAGTGAGCTGAGTCGAGCTCATTAACACGTCCTGTTCCCAGATCTGCAGGCAGCAAGAGCCTACTGCAGTCTGGAAAAGCCCGGTGCCGTGGCGCATTCCTCGACTCCACTCGCCTCTATATTGGCTGCCGTCGGACCAAGTATAGGTGCCGTTACCTTGCTTCAGACCTGCTTCGTACTTGCCTGAATAACACTCTCGACCCAGAGTCTTGGGCCAACTGTAGTCTCCGGAGCCGCTCATTTGGCCTGCTTTCCAGCTGCCGGTAAAGAAGCGGCCGTCCGACCAAGTGTATTCTCCCTGCCCGTCGTATAGGTTCTCAGCGAACTCGCCTTTATATACATCCCACGCTGAGCCGACTTTAAGCCTCAATTCGCCAACGCCATGTTTCTTCCCTCGCCTAAACTTCCCCTTATATGCATGTCCTTCAGGTGTGATCTGCTCTCCCTCGCCCTGTTGCAGGTTGCCTTCCCACCCACCTACATACACCAGTCCATCTGCCTGGGTGTACACCCCATGTCCACAGGCCTGGCTGTTCTCCCAGTGTCCCTCATAGCACTCCCCAGTAGGCGAAATCAGTCTCCCCACTCCCGCCATACTGTCGTCCAGCCAAGTACCTTGATACACCTTTCCATTGCTCCAGGTGTGAGTGCCTAATCCGTGTCTTTTCCCGTGCTCTATCTGACCGATATAGCATCCTTCTTGGACTCTCAGTTCCCCCCAATCCGCCTTTGGGAATTCCGCCTCTGTGACCTCTGTTCCATCATAGAGGTAAACAGCAGCCGCTCGATGCACTCTTTCCCTAACTTGGCGGTCATTGAAAGCAAATACAGCCTTAAAGTCGAGGGCAGCTCTGATAGTGGGCATTAGCTTGTCAGTGGTCACGCCCTCGAAATTGTAGTCTTCTGCATAGTAGTGCGCCTTGCTTTTGACTCGGATGGTGCTGTAGCTGTCCTCGACGTTGCTTAGGGTGCCTCTACAGTGAGTCGCTTTGCCTCCCATTAATTCTTTAAACGGGACTCCGACAGCCAGTGGCATTTCCAGCATGTGGAAAGGCAGTTCCCTACTTTAGTGACAAAGTCTGATATTGAGAAGTAGTCTACGCACTGGCTATGTAGTTGCACTTCGCCAAGTCGGGTGTCCCTGAGAGGAACGCATTATAGCAATAGAATTGCGAATCCACGATACAGCGATTTCCCAATAGTTCGGACAATTCAAGCTGCAGGAAAAGACCAATTATTCGGGAATTGGATGCACCTTTACTGTTTCTCAGTCAATTCACAGAAACAGACTGACTTCGAGCCTTCGCTCTCTCCAATGTGTATTGAAAGCCGAATTTAAGGACTGTTTCGATATCTTCCAAAGCCTACATACCTACTTCCCAACCAAGCAAACTGCACTCACCAATAGACCCAAGAAACTCTTGATGTCCAATAAAAAGATACGAAATCGGCCGATATTGGAAAAGGATGAGGGAGTTGTGTGGGGAATCAGTGCGAAAGTGGCGAAGAAAGGAGGGACGGAAGCGTGCAAAGCCAAGATTTCGCTGGAAGATAAGACGAGGAAGTGGGAAATCAGTCTTTCCGCTGTCCACTTTCCTAAGTCCTAGTAAGCAGCCATATTGGCGGGAGCTGGGTTCCCCAGGCCTCCCCAGACGACCATAGAAATGGAATCTGGCGGCAGTGCGGCAGACCTGGAGTCCGAAGCAGCTTCCCAGCACTCCTCTCCGGAAGAAGAGCGCAAACCCACTAAAGACACTGGCTCCAAGAAGTCCGCCTCGAGGACTGTCGCTGACTCGGAGGAAGGCCTGGCCAACCTCCTCAAGCAAGCGGAGAAGTACACCAACCACCTCTTGTATGGAGAGACGGACTCGGCAGCGCAGCGGAACTATCAGAAGAAAAGGAGACTGCAGAGTCGTCGAGGCGAAGACATGCAGGAAGAGGCTCCGAGAGCAGCGAAACTCAATTGTCAGCCGGAAATGCTGCAGAACGGAAGTCTGAGAGACTACCAAATCGACGGAGTCAGCTGGATGTTCAGTCTGTACCACACAGGGATCAACGGCATACTCGCTGATGAAATGGGACTGGGAAAGACCATCCAAACGATTGCCTTTCTGGCTCATTTGAGGGAGGCGGAGAATGTGATGGGGCCGCACTTGATAGTGGTGCCTAAGTCCACAATGGGGAACTGGGAGCATGAGTTTGCCAAATGGTGTCCCACTATTCGTCTGGTCAAACTCATCGCTTCCAAGCCTCACCGCGAAGAAATCCTGCGCACTCAACTCCTCCCCGGCAAATTCGACGTCTGCGTCACCTCCTACGAAGGCGTCAGCATCTGCCACAACAACCTCAAGAAGTACCAATGGGTCTACCTGATGATCGACGAAGCCCACAAAATCAAAAACGACGAATCCAACCTATCCCAACTCGTACGAAAGCTGAGAAGTGCACATCGACTGCTGATAACCGGCACTCCGCTGCAGAACAACTTGCACGAGTTGTGGAGTTTGCTCAACTTCCTGCTTCCAGACTTGTTTGCGTCCTCTGAAGACTTCGATGAGTGGTTCAAGTTGGGAGCGGAGGAGGGACTTTCGACATCTGAAATAGAGGCGAAAAACGTCAAAATGGTCCAAAGACTGCATAAAATCCTTAAGCCGTTTCTACTGAGAAGGACCAAAGCGGAGGTAGAGCGCGGCCTTCCGCCCAAGAAGGAAATCCTCGTCTCCACCAAAATGTGTCAAATCCAGCGCGAACTCTACAAGAAAATCCTGACTAATGAACTAATCCGGCAAGACTCCAAAGCGCACTATCTGAACATAGTGATGCAGCTGAGAAAGGTCTGCAACCACCCGTTTCTCTTCGCCGGGATTGAGGATGAGTCGGGAGCAGGGGGAGAGGAGCAGATCATTGTGACGTCTGGAAAAATGAGGCTACTGGACCGGCTGCTACCCAGGCTGAAGGAGGGAGGGTCGCAGGTGCTGATTTTCTCTCAAATGACTTCTATGCTGGATATACTGGAGGACTACTGCGTGTATCGGAAGTACAAGTATTGCCGCTTGGATGGATCTACAGACATAATCGACCGAGACAAGATGATAAGGAAGTTCACGCAGCCGAACTCCAAGTACTTCATTTTCCTGCTGTCCACCAGAGCAGGCGGCCTCGGCATCAACTTAGCCTCTGCGGACACTGTCATCATCTATGACTCGGACTGGAACCCGCAAATGGACCTGCAGGCTATGGACCGCGCACACCGAATCGGCCAAACTCGCCAAGTAAACGTATACCGCTTAATAACCACCGATACTTTGGAAGAGCGCATTATTGAACGCCAATGTCTCCGCCTCAAATTAGACTCTCTGATCATACAGCAAGGCAGACTCGCGCCTAAGCACAAAACCCTGGACAAGGACGACCTGCAGGAAATGCTGCATTACGGCGCGGATGCGATTTTCAAGGCGAGTGATGAGGACCAGGACATCACACAGGCTGACTTAGAGCTGATCCTGCAGCGAGGAGTGTACAAGTTCGAGAAACTGAACCAGGACTTGGAGGAAGAACTAGAGCGGAAGAAGATGAACTTGGTGGACTTCGAAAGCAAAATCGACTTGTGGCAGTTTGAAAGTGTGGACTATAGTAAGAAGAGGAGGGATGAAGCCAGACAGGCTATTCAGAAGGCGATAGATGAGAAGTACTTGGAGGAGTATAAGGCTCGGAGGGACAGGAAGCTGCAGCAGAACTACAACATTGACGCTAGGTTTGGAACGCTCATGCCGCCGCAGAGGAGTAAGGAGTTCAAGCCCGCCCCTGACTTCCGCTTTTACTCCAGTCGAGACCGCCTGGTAGAACTCCAGAAAAAAGAGTACAACAAGGAGACCATGACCGACGAGGAAAAGGCGGAACTCGACACCCTCCTAGACACAGGACTGGACTGGTCCCGCAAGGAATACCTGGCCTATCTCCGCGGCTGCGAACTGTATGGGAAGGAGGCCTACAAACTGATAGCAGACGTCATAGCGACTAAATCAGAAGATGAAGTCAAGGAGTATGCGCAGGTATTTTGGAGCAGGTTGGACGAGTTGACTGATAAGGAGAAGATCCTGAAAAACATCGAAAAGCGGGAAAGCACAGCCGAAAGACACAGACACTCCCAAGTCCTACTGGACTCCAAATTCGAACTTTACCGCAACCCCTGGAGAGAACTGCAGATCGACTCCAGCTGCTCACATAAATCCAAGCTATTCACCAACGAAAACGACCGCTTCCTCATCTGCATGACGAAAACAGTGGGGTACGGCAACTGGGACCAGCTGAAACTGCGAGTACGCAAGAGTGGCCATTTGAGATTTGACTACTTGCTGCGGTCGAGAACTACAGGGGAACTACAGAGAAGGGTGGACTCGCTGCTGAGACTGCTGGAGAAGGAGGAGGAGGAGAAGAGGAAGGGAGAGGACATGACTTTGCCTGTGAAGCGGCCTGCTAGGGACGACGTCCAGCCTTCTCCAGAGAAGAAGCCTAAGGCGGAGCCGATAGACCTCGACTAATCTAGCTTATATCCCCTTATTTCACCTGCACTGTACTCTCACTCTGTTACCTAATTTAAAGCTTCAATTGGGCGAATTGCTACATACGCGCAGTATTGATGGCCTTATATTTCGAAGATATAGGAAAAGCAACTAAAGTACATATGAGCGCAAAGGCCAATAAGAAAACAGGGAATTTCTTCCCTCCACTATCGACTTTCCCTATATTCCTACTTCTTTTTACCGTAATTATAATAGAACTTCATGTTAGGTCTCAATTGTCACAAAACTCGAAAAAGCCTGCTTCACCCATATCCCTGTCAGTTACTATATCAGTCTATTACCATAAGTTGTCCTCCATCTGCACCTCCCCATGTGTAACCTTCATATGCTGACTCCACGCATACTTCTGCGTATACACCTTTTTGCACACACCACACGGGTACTTAACTCCCCTATGCAGTTCCAAGTGTCTGTCCAGGTTGTACTTGGAAGAGAAGGTCTTGCTGCAGTCTCGGCACCAGGTGTCAGTACTGGTGTAGTTCATGATTTGGCTGGGAGTGGGGTGGGTGGAGTCCATGTGTCTTTGCAGGTTTTTGGAGGAGAGGAAGCCAGTGCCGCATAAGGGACAGAGGAGCTTTTGGAGCACTGTGTCGGGAGGGGGTGGCAGGTCGTAGGCTTCATTCAAAGGCGCTTTATCGTAATAACCCTGCTGGGGAGCAGGACTATCCGACGTATTCTCATATATCACTGGTACTCCTCTAAATTCACATTTCGGCCTATCACCCTCATTTCCCCTGCGCCTTATTGACTCCTGCCTTGCCATTAGCGCCATTACTTCCTCCAGTCCGAGTGAATGCGCTCTTTCCAAGTGTATACGGAAGTAGTGTCTGGCAGTGAAGGTGCTGCTGCAGTTGGGCAGCTCACATGTGTAGAGGGGCTGCAGTTCTCTGCCTTTCGAAGTGTGTTGGGTGATGTAGTGGCTCAGCAGGTCGGACTGGGGAAACCTCATAGAGCAGCTTTGGCAGGTGTATTGCATTATTTCAACGCGCCTTTCTGGCCCTATAGAGCTCTATAGGCTCAGAGCGGAGAGATTATCGCACTGGAAACAGGGATAAGCGTTTAAATGATAGAGGAGCGAGGAGAGTTCTTAGCGAGGCACCGCAGACGCATATCTCCCAAGAACTGCTCCAAAGCAGTGCTGCTTCAAGACCCTTTGAGTCTGCAGCAGTCCACAGCCCTGCCTTCTCCTCACTACCGCAAGCGCTCACTGGGCGCCCTGCGAACCCCTTCCAAAGCCAGCGTCTCTCCCTTGTATGCTGCCAAACGCCTCCCCAGAACACCCGCCACCGCCAAGTCCGCCCATCCCGGCTATCAAACCTTCACAGAATTCACTTTGCAGTCGAAAGGAAGCCGAGCCAACACTAGTGAGGGCAATTTGGCAATGGGCAGACGACGTTCCAGTCCCGAGGTCAACAAAGGCTTGGCGGCGGTGCTGTCCCTCTGTGAGGATTTTTGTGACTTGCCTCGTCCTCGGGAGTAAGTACCAGGTAGTGAGCCGATGGTGCGCAGGGAAATGCAGACTCTGACGGCCTATTTGGAGGTGCTGCCGCAGTTCCCAGGCTCCAGAGTGAAGTGAGACTAACATTTAGACTGAAGAAGGTGCAGAAAGGACTAGAAAAAGGGGTGCTGAATGAGAAAGACGTGTGGACGGACCTGGGGAGTGTAAGGCGAGTCGTGCAAGAAAAGGCTCAAGCCTCTTTATACGTGTACAAGCGACTGGGCCGGCACTCAGTGTGGCGCCTAGATACCAAGAGCGTGCTGCACTAACATACCTTAATGGCTTTTCCCTGCACAGCAATGCACCTTCTTCTTTTTCTTGATAGTGAGCAGCAGGTGCGAGTTTCGTCTGCTGGTAGCAGTGGCTACCGAGGTCTGCGCAATTTGCGTGAACAGCTCAGCCACTCCCTCCCCAGTCCGTGCACTGGTCCTTTGGTACAGAGCGCCATGCAGCTTCGCCCAGCTCTGTGCCTTTCCCTCGATCTCAACCCCTAAGTCTGCCTTGCTGCCAGCTACTGCCAGAGTGATGTTGTGAGGACCGTACTTCGCTATATCGAGTCTCCACCGCTCCAAACTCGCGTAAGTCTTTTCATTTGATAGGTCCAGAACCACTATTGCGACTGATGCGTCGCGGTAGTACATTTTGGTGAGTGCGCGATATCGCTCCTGCCCCGCTGTGTCCCATATATTGAACTTCGCAGTCCTTTCCCCTACTTCCACCACTTTCGTGAAAAAGGCTGCGCCTACCGTGGCTGAACCCTCTGCTTCAAACGTCCCCTGCACAAACCTACGCATAATACTCGTCTTGCCCACTCCCGAGTCACCGAGGAATACCACTTTGAACTGCTCAGTTGCCATTACGTAGACTACTAGTTCAATGTATGCAGATTCAGGTGGGGCGTGGGGTCGCCTTGCGCTATCCTTTGCAGCATTTGCTCGCGGAACTGCTTGAGAGCGATGCGGACGTCTGGGACTTTCCTACGTGTTATTTCTAGGTAAGAGGTACCGAGGAGCAGCGGCTCTAGCTGGTGCAGAGCTTCGTCGGACTCATCGTCGTACCAGGACCGGATCACGATGCCGTTTTCGGGCTGCAGGGAAAAGTTTTCTGCCACGTTGTCCACTATGAGAACTTTAGAAAGGTCTCTGCCCAGCTTGCTCAAATCTTTGAGGAAGAAATTCCCTGTGGCGACTGTGTGCTGTCGATAGAGTCGGCCGGATATCCACTTCCCTTGGTCCAGCTGATTAATTACCCAGTCTGCATAATCCTGCTGCGCCGCAGTAAAAACCACAACTTCATACTCAGATGACATACACTCTAAGAAGGACTCGCAGCCAGGTCTGATTAGCACTTTGCTATCCCCGGGACTGGAGTCTACATAGTGAACAAGCGTCTCATCTAGGTCTAAAACCAGCGTATATTCGCGCTTAGTATTTACATTTTCACCCAAAAAGTACGTTTCTGACAAAGCCTTTTCAAGTATTTCTCTAGATCTTGAATAGGGAAATCCGGGTAAATTCGTTAAAATCCGAGTAGCCGCACTTTGGACATGCACAGGAAGTAACGATCTACAAACCACAATTTGTCTCAAAGCCGCGTTTATGATCTCGCAATGTTCGTAAATCCAAAGGGACAAATCGCCCCGAGTTTGCCTGCGCACTTTCTTGTGCTCCACAGCGCTTTTAAGTGCAAAGGCCCATATACTTTGCGTGAGATCCAGCAACACCCTGGAAAGCACCAATTCGCACAGATACAGGAAGTTCTGGTGCACATAAAAGAACAAATTCCGCAAAGGACCAACATTCGCTCCCAAAGGAGTGAAGGCACTGAAAGTCCCGGCTAGAACCGACACAGCCACTAGCTCCAACGTAGCGCTGTAACTTACTCCCCTTCTCACCTTTTCATCCCTGAAAAGCCGCTACGTGAATCATACTATCAAGTCACCTTTGCTGTCCATGCAGGTACGGTAGCAATTGACAGCCGCACTCACTCCCATCCCTGTCTTTATGCCCTGGATAGTCCTCACTTCCAAGATTGCAGACAAGCACTGCTCCGTCTTCGCCAGTTTCTCCAGGCTGACAGCAGGCAGTTTGGCGGACTTGACGGGGCGAGACTTAGGGGGAGTGGTGGTTCTGGAAGGAGGGTTGGTGCGAGACTTAGCAGTGTGTGTAGGAGAGACGAGGGAGGGCATTCGCGTGGAGAGACGGAGAGTTTCGGACTTGTAGCGGAAGCGGGAAGGGTGGGAGACTTCGGGATCCTCCAGAGACTTACGCAGGTGCTTGGTGCGACTGGGGTGGAATGCTTTGGTTATCATGGAATTGCGTATTAAGAGATATGACTATTGGACTCTACAGGCTTTGAGGCCTTGCAGGACGGAGACGCCCTCTAAATCCGTGCCCTAGTATCAGCTGTAGCGGCAGTTCCTCGTCCATCTGCCACGCATGTGTCTCAGTTTCTCCTGTCCAGAAGCAAACCCAGTAAGTGAACCACTACTCCTGGGTTTCCAAGGCTTTGAAGTTCGGGTGGGTGATTGAGGATGGAAAGAGCCAAGGCGAAGGCCACCCCTGTCACTGCCAAGGCAATGTGAGCATTCTTTTGAAGTATAGTGGTCTTAACCCACGAAATTCCATTAAAGTGCACCGACAGGCTTTAGATGCATTGGTTTCCTGGTCCATTATTTATTACGAATTACCAATTTCGTCGATTTTGTTTCTCAACTGATAGCATATCGCTGAGACTTTCGCTTGGCTGAAGCCACTATTTGCCCATATGAAGATTTTTACTCTGAATTTGCCAAATAGACCGTAAACTATCAATTACGTCCATAAATTCTGATATTTCACCTAGAAACTACTATATTACCGAAGACAAGGAAATGCCGTTATTGAGCCTATTTGAGGAAATGCGGGAAAATTGAGCCTAGTAATTCGGAACTTCACTTAAACAGGCAGTAGCGCCCTCACAGCGATTTTATTTTCATATATATGACTTATAACTAACTTTACGCAAAATCCGGGAAATGCATACAGAAACTGACAAATTATATATGCAAAGCAAAGCAAAAGACTCGCAATTTCGGAACGATTCTCAAATCTGAGATAAATAATCAACTTAATTATTAGAAATTCCCAGTTTTTTCGCCTAATTCGCTAGCCACTGTCTATTTTCATCCTCTGTTTCTCTTCTCTCCCCTCCCTAAGTACGCTAAAACCGCACCTTCCAGCAGCAAATCCCTCGATTTGCGAATTCGGGTGGTTTGTGCCAGAAAGCCCCGCGGGTAAAATGAAGGATGAGGGCAGCAGCGAGGGGCGCACTGCTGCAGCGAGACTACACCAGCAGACCAGGGAAGGGGGCGCTGCAGTGTCATTGGCCACTTCCATGATGGGATTGGAATGTCTGGATTGCCTGGGGAATTGAGAGGATGGGGAATGGATGTGAGGGGAAAGTGAGGGGAAACGACCTTTCCTTTGCGTCCAAATCGGGGGGTTGCTTTCAGATGGCAATTGGCAGTGCCGGGATTGCGATTCCCTCAAGTCTCAATCCCTCCCAGGGTCCAAACCCAGTCCTTCTCCTTCTCATTTCCCCCTACCTTCCTGCCTCCACAGCCCCGCTTCCTCCCCAATGCCTGCTGTGACATTGCCTGCGCACTGTGTCGGAATTGAGAGTGAAATGTGATGCACCAGGGTGATTACGCAATTCGGAGGAAGGACTTGTGTGATGGGTGAAACAACGCACCTCTCCTAGTCTCTTCGGTGGACGCTTTTATTTCCCTTCCGACGCCCTGTCTTTTGGACCCAAAGAAAGCCCAACGCTAGAAGGCGGTCTCCAGCTAACACCCTAACCTTCCCATCCATTCCCCTCAACCAGCGGTTACTACAGCTACGCTTACAAGTCTCTACTCCAGCCACCATTCTTTTTATGCTGTCTGTTCCCTCTCCGCACGTGACGCTTTCTCCCTTGCAGGTCTCTCCTGGCCCGAGGAACAGCGCCTTTGCTAGAGCCTGCTTTGCCGGGGAAGTGAGTCGCTGCGGGGACAGTGAGTGCAGAGGTAGCGGTCGAGGAATTGAGGGTGGTTGCAGTAGTGGACGACATAATCAATGGAAACATAAAGGACTCAGCCTGCTGCCGGGGCCTAGTGAACGCGTGGGACTGCAGATAGACAGGGAGAAGAGCTTGGGAATTAAGGAAATTGGGCTGGTGATTATCGCCAGTGTCTATAAATGTCAGGAGTAGGGGAATGGGTGTCTTTTGCTTGCGGAGTTTCTTGTTTATTAGTGCTTTTCTCTATCGTTGTTGAGGTTCTGACTATCGCTTCTGCTGTTTCCTGGTTGGAAGTTGCATGTTCTCGCTTATTTTCAAATTGGCTGCTTTGAAAAAGGGCTGTAGGGACTGGGTGGTTTCTCAAGGAAACTGAATATTTGTCCACTTCCACAGGGAAATCGCTTGATTAATTGCGTTTTAGCGGAATTTATCTAGTGATGTTACGGGCTCTTTTCTTATATTTCCTAACTTCATCGATAATATCGGTACTGACAGAACGCGACTTGAGCCATTTCGTTAATAACTACAAATAGCTCAAATCCTAGGCTAAATTAAAACAAATAACACCAAATTGGACATGTTTTCAGCCCTTTGCCACTATACCGAGAATGATGCGACTAACAGGGCGTTATTGCCCATTAGTGCTGCCACCTCTACGTCAAGTCCCTGAAAAGAGGTCGAGAGAAGGGATGTAACTCCCACTACTAGCGCTAAAAGCTGTAATTTCCGCCTAAAGCGAGGCAAATAGCAGTAATTTCGACGAATTCGCTCAAGCACTAATCTAAATAGAAGCGAAAAGCCTCCACTTCATACTGAAGCCACATAAATGGCACTGCAACTTGCACAGACAGACCGCTAATTCACCTACCTACTGCAAGAGCAATACCCCTTCCTCCTCTTCAACTCAGCCTCACAGTCTTCCAATTCGGCTTTTCAGCCCCAGTCCTAGGCAAACTCCTTTCCGTCCCTATAGTTTGGACCGTATATTGCCTTTTAAGACGGATAAAAGGACAGAAACCGCGGCTAATTGCGTCTTTAATGTACTACGAATTGGTGCAGTTTACACAGTTGGAGTGTGTGTTTGAGTACTCGGATATGAGTTTTTTGTGGGTAATCTCGGTACGATAGTGCTGTCTCACTTGGAGTCGCCTTTTCGTGCTGATTGGGAAGTACTTTCTGATGTGGTATTATTTTGCGTGGAAAAGCAGAGGAGTTTGGCTTATTTCGGCCATCTGGACTAGGAAAAAGGCACAAAATATACCTTAAAATGACAATTAATGGGCAATTTTTCGATATAAAAAGGAGACTCAGGGCTGGGTCGACCTATTCTGGTGCGTCTACCACGTGGCCGCCGGGTGCAAAGCCCTGCAAGAGCAGCAACAGGCCAGTCTGCAGGCAGTGAGGGAGGAAAAGGAGCGAATGCAGGCCTTGCTGCAGGCCCTCCCTGACGGCTAAGTAGTCATTACTGAGGGGGAAGCGAGTCATTACGTACAACCAAATGTTCCGCAGAATGGTGCAATTGGAGGGAAGCCTGCACTCGATGGAGGCGTTTCTGCCGCTTTGGATGCATTGGTGTACGCTGCGAGCAATAAGAAAGTCTCGGAAAGGCCTGAAAAGCTGTGGCTGACGTCTTGGAACACATGGAAAGGAGCAGGAAAACAGCAGCATTGACCTCGGTCCCGTGCTGCACCAGGGACAGTACCTAGAGTGGAGAGGCACTGTGAGTCACTGGAACCAGACCAAAGTCTGTGTTCTAGTGGTCAGATATTTCAGCGAGTGGGTAGTGCTCGAAGCCCTTCGAAGCAGGAAAGCGAGGGCAAGTCCGCACTCATCCGGTCTGCTTCGCATGAACTCCGGACTCCCATCAACACCATTATCAATATATCGCAAGCACTATTGGAGACTGCTTTGAGTGCTAGGGACCAGAAGCAGTGTTGAGTTTTAGTCAGTTCCTCCCACTCCCTCCTCAGTAATGTCAATGACTTGCTGGACATCTCTCGAATTGCCAACCACAAGTTCACTATGAGCATGCAGAGATTCAGCTTGGAAGAGACACTGCATTGCTGCGCGGCGTTGATAGAGCCGCAGTGCAGGCTCAAAAGACTCTACTTAGCCCTACGATACGACCCTTCAATCCCTACTTTCGTCCATAACGACCCTAATTGTCTCCAATAAGTCCTTTTGAGCCTGTTAAGCAACGCACTGAAGTTCACACAGAGGGGAAAATCGAACTAATTGCAGTACTCAGGAACCCGCACATAGTGAAAAGCACAGTTGAGCACACAGGCATTGCAGAAGCCGACCAAGGGAAAATCTGCATCATGTTCGGGAACTGACAGGGAATGAGAAGCTGAACCCGCAGGACTGTGGCTTGGACCAGGCTATTTCCAATACATTGGTAGTCAATATGGGCGGAGAAGGCATTGCTGTGAAGTCGGCGCGGGGAGAGGCTCGGTTTTTGCATTTGATTTGCCTATAAGCGACTTGGAATGTATTGAGACAGAGCGGAAAAGTGAAATGGAAGCGAGTTGTTGGGTCGAAGTTGAGGAAAATATAGGGAAATCGCCCTAAACCTCTTCCAGGAACTATGGAAAGACCCTGTCTTACGGGCAAATACGCTTAAAGCGGACGACTCTGAGTTTAACCGAATGGTCCTGCGAAGTCTGCTAGAAAGCCTCGGCCTTACTTGCGAAGAAGAAGCACAGGCTTAGCAGCTCTGCGGCCAATCGAGGCGTAAAGGCAGGCAGTCCTTACTTCTACGTGTTCATGGACATAGAAATGCCGGAAATGAGTGAAATCGAGGTGGCTGTGGAGCTGAGAAATAGGTGACAGAGAGAAGACTGACGAAGGCGCAGGTGGTAAGGTGCAGCGCTTAAGTGTTTGCTGAAGACCGGCAAAGCTGTTTGACAGCGGGATAGACTATTTTTTGGAAAAGCCGGTTTTCAGAGAAACGCTTGTTTCACTATGCAATCTAATGCGGGGATAAGTCTAGGGTGTAAATAGGCAACATTTGTACCTGTCCAGGGAAGGAATTCATAAAGTAGGAGTTATCGCAAAGGCCGGAACGTGAAATTGCGTATTGAGGACTGTTCCTAGCTCTTGCTTACACCAGACCCAACTTAGTAGCTCTAGAGAGTATGAAGGAACTGTATGGGAGCGAAGGATTAGTCTAAAGACCGCCTCTCAGTCGCAGCACCAGGTGGAGAGTGGACTCCTTCTGGATGTTGTAGTCAGCAAGCGTGCGGCCGTCCTCCAACTGCTTGCCTGCGAAGATAAGACGCTGCTGGTCAGGCGGAATGCCCTCCTTGTCCTGGATCTTCGCCTTCACTGCTTCAATTGTGTCTGAACTTTCCACGTCCAAGGTAATGGTCTTGCCAGTCAGAGTCTTGACGAAGATCTGCATGCCGCCCCTCAGTCTCAGCACCAGGTGGAGAGTGGACTCCTTCTGGATGTTGTAGTCAGCAAGCGTGCGGCCGTCTTCTAACTGCTTGCCTGCGAAGATGAGGCGCTGCTGGTCAGGCGGAATGCCCTCCTTGTCCTGGATCTTTGCCTTCACTGCTTCTATTGTGTCTGAACTTTCCACGTCCAGTGTGATTGTCTTGCCTGTGAGTGTCTTCACGAAGATCTGCATGCTTGTTTTTATGTGAATTTGGACCACTCGCTTATAACGGATTTTCATCCAATCAGATCTCGAGAGTTGAAAAATTCCCGATGACCCTAGACCTATCATATCAAGACACAGCCTAAATTATAAGTATTACGCAGGATAATTGCAATGCTTAGAAACAGATGAAGACACTGAATTATTTCTAAGAACAAATGGGCAATGTCGTTAGTGACTAATGGCAGTAAAGTCTGAGCAGCTCGAACAGTCGTTGTCTGGAAATCGGCTTTTCAATATAATCCGTCATGCCCGAGGCTTTGGCTGTGGCTCGGTCTTCCTCCGTGCAGTAGGCGGAACAGCCTATTATCACAGGTACAGCTGACAAAACGCCCTGCGCCAGCATTCTCCCGAGTTCCCTTGAGGCGGTGATTCCGTCCATTTCCGGCATTTCAATGTCCATCAAGACTACAGAAAAGGGTTTTTCTCGGTCACAGGCAGCTTTAACAATGATAAGCGCTTCAAGTCCAGTAGAGGCCTCTGCATAGCTGTACCCCGCCGACTCCAATATCTTCCTTAGTACCAGGCGATTAAAAGGAGCATCGTCCACTATTAGAATCTGAGCAGAAGCAGGATTTCGAGTAGTCGCTACACAGCCAGAGTCATAGGTTTGAAAACGTTCATTCGCTATGTCCACCAGTTCTTCGTCGCTTTCCTCTGTAAGAAGTTGCGGAGAAGGTTCCGCTGCCATTGGGACTTGAAAGGAAAAGATAGAGCCCAGCTGCGGTAAGGAACAGACGCGTATTTGTTCCCCGCCCAGTTTCCCTACCAGCATAGAGGAAATGCTCAGGCCCAATCCACAGCCCTGAGGGTTGAGTTGTCCACTGTCCAACTTCCCGAACATTGTGAAGATTGTTTGCTGTTTGTCGGAGGGAATGCCGATACCAGTGTCCTCCACACTCACCTGCAACTCTCCCGCCCTACTCAGCATTGCTACAAGCGTCACTGACCCCTTCATAGTAAACCTGTGTGAACCTTACTTAGCCGCATTGCTGAGGAGATTTAGGATCACTTGCTTGAGTCGGTT
>Ga0247837_1001473_pt1 | contig 48413 bp, 39 predicted proteins | sample LaCtaG_2_FD_187115 | JGI IMG/M metagenome (GOLD analysis project Ga0247837, IMG submission 187115) | Freshwater microbial communities from meromictic Lake La Cruz, Castile-La Mancha, Spain - LaCruzMarch2015_14.5m | ecosystem: Environmental > Aquatic > Freshwater > Lake | place: Spain: Castile-La...
AATAATAATGATATACGCAATATTTCAAAGAACTTTTTTGGGTAAATTTACCCAGTTATATGACATTTTTTAAACCAAAGTATTAATCAATTAAAACTGTCTGCTCAGACTTTTCGGAGTGGACTCACACATTGATTTATAGTTATTGAATTATAAAACACTTGTATTATGTATGTTAAATCAAATCAAATTTTTCAATTGTTTTCGGTAATGTTAGGATTACCTACTTTATTATTTTCGCAAACCAGAAATCAGTTGTGCAAGAATGAACTTTCAAACTCACGCCCCAACATTATTATTATTTTTGCCGATGACTGGGGTTTTGGAGACCTAGGTATTCATGGACATAAAGGTTTAAAAACTCCAAATCTTGACAAGTTTGCATCTGAGGGCACCGATTTTCATCAATTTAATGTGTGTAGCCCAGTTTCTTCATCTAGCCGTACAGCCTTAATGACCGGACAATTCCCTAGCCGGCATCTTGTACATGAACATTTTGCTAATCATGAACTAAACGAATCGCGTGGCATGCCTGACTGGTTAGATCCTAAAGTAACAACCTTGCCCCGCTTGCTAAAAGATGCCGGTTATAAAACTGCTCATTATGGCAAATGGCATTTGGGCGATGTTCCTACTGCACCACTTCCTGTATCTTATGGGTATAATGAAACATGTGTTTTCAACGGTAACGGACCTCAAGTTGAAAAAGGACCTAAAATGTATCCATCAGCACCTTTTACCGAGAATTGTGTCAACTACAGCATCGATTTTATAAAAAGGAATATGAATAACCCTTTCTTTATTAACTTGTGGATACATGAAACTCACCAGGCAATTGAGCCATCGCCAGATATGCGGATTCCTTATAAAGATATTGCAGAGCCGCAGCAGTCATATTACTCAGTAGCTACTTCTGCCGACAAACAATTAGGACGACTTTTTCAGTTTTTGAAAGACCAGGGATTAGATAAAAATACACTGATTATATTTTCTTCGGACAATGGGCCGGAAAGTAATAATAATCCGAAGACATGGAACTCGGTAGGTGAAACAGCCGGTTTGAAAGGAAGAAAGCGGAGTTTATATGAAGGAGGCGTCAAAGTGCCATTTATTGTACGCTTTCCAGGAATTACACCTGTGGGTAAAGTCGACTCAACAAGTGTAATTGCATCAGTGGATTTGTTACCAACTATTTGCAATATTGCAGGTGTAAAACTTCCAAAAGAATATAAACCTGATGGAGAGAATATTATAAATGCTTTAAAAGGTATATCTTATGAACGCAAGAAACCAATTCTTCAGTATTGGCAAGGAAATGCGGCTGGTTTCAATTGGCCTCGATTGTCGGCAAATGATGGTAAATGGAAACTCCTTATGAATTACGATAAAAGCAAAGTTGAACTTTACAACCATATAGCTGATTGGGGAGAGGAAAATAATGTTGCAGAGAAGTTTCCCAAAGAGGTTGACCGGTTATCAAAAATGTGTCTGGATTATTATCATTCTTTACCCTTAAAACCTCAAACTGCAGGGGCTAAAGTTTTAAATATAACTGATTAAGTATAAACAAAAGGAAAATACAGATGAAAAAAATCACACTATTAATCGTTACACTTTTTGTATTAATTATAAGTACAGCTGCTCAACAAAGATCAGTTAGCGGAACTGTTGCCGATGAGAATAATGAACCAATGATTGGGGTAAGTATTTCGGTAAAAGGTTCATCATGGGGTACAATTACCGATATAAAAGGTCAGTTTTCAGTGCCAAATGTAAACAGTCAGACCATACTCCAGTTTTCATTTGTGGGGTATTTAAAAAAATCAGTTTCCGTAAATGACAAAGCTATAATCCATGTTAAGTTGGAACCAACGAAAGTGGAACTGAATGATGTTGTAGTTGTTGGTTATGGCACAATGAAGAAAAGTGATTTGACAGGTTCTATAGCTTCGATAAAAGCTGATGATATTATTAAAACCGGCAATATTTCTATCGATCAATCGCTTGCAGGTAAAGTTTCAGGTGTGGTTGTTACGCAAGGCTCAGGTGTACCGGGCAGTGGCTCTTCCATTACAATCAGAGGTGCGAGTTCTATGCGGGGCAGTGACCCGCTTTATGTCATTGATGGTGTTCCAATGGATAATACAAGCCTTACATCTATGCAAGGCGGACAAGAAGCAGCGGGGAATATGAGTCCCTTATCATTGATTAATCCTTCCGATATTGAATCGATGGAAATTTTGAAAGATGCGTCTGCTACAGCAATATATGGCTCCAGAGGTTCGAATGGCGTTGTTCTGATAACCACAAAATCCGGAAAAAGTGGAAAAGGTAAAATAACAGTGGATGCAGATTATGGTATTTCTGAACTGCCACATCAACTATCATTGTTAAATTCAAACGAATACACACAGGTGCTTTCGGAAGCGAGATTTAATACTAATTCAGACATGATTCGCCCCACATTGTTAGATTCAGCTCGATTAGGCCAAATACCTACGACGAATTGGCAAGATGTAGTATTCAGACAAGGGATAACTCAAAATTATAATATTGGTATAACAGGTGGAACGAAAGATTTAAAATATAATATGTCCAGCAATTTCTACGATACAAAGGGAATTGTGGAAAAATCAAATTTTCAACGTGTTTCAACTCGGCTGAACCTTGATGGAAATATTAATTCCCTCTTGACTTTTGGAACCAGAATCAATTATTCTATAATTAATTCTACACTTCCAAGTACCACCACAAATTTTGACGCAACTAAGAATAGTGGAACGAATAGTGCAATTTTAAGAGCTTTACGCATGCCGCCAAATTTGTCGTTAGATACAGAGGAAGATCAAACAATTGAAAAATACTCACCAGGCATTGCTTTAAAGGCTGATAATTATACCAATCAGATTTCTCAATTTATTGGGAGTGCATTTTTAAAACTCACTTTATCAAAAGCTTTGTACTTCAAAACAGACTTTTCGTACCAAATACGAAATGCTGATCAACGATATTATCAAAAAAACATTCTGCCGGAAGCCTACTCAAGAGGCGGATGGGCAAAAACGAATGACTCGAAAGTAGTACTGTATAGTAATACCAACACATTGAATTATTCAAAAAAAATAAAAAAGGACAAACTTGATTTTGTTCTTGGACAATCACTCGAATGGTTTGAAAGTTCATCTTTTATGACTTCAAACTATGGTTTTCCGAACGACTTACTCACATATTTTGCTCCTCATACTGCAACATTTATGGATCCGGATATTTATCAGTATTCAGATTCACGTTTAGTGTCATTTTTTGCTAGAATAAATTACACATTGCAAGACAAATTCTTATTTACATTAACCGGGCGAACCGATGGGTCTTCAAAATTTGCAGCGAACAACAAATTTGGCTTTTTTCCAGCGGCGGCTCTTGGATATAGGCTTTCGGAAGAGAAATTTATTAAGAATTTAGATTTTGTTTCCAATATTAAATTACGTTTAAGCTATGGATTATCCGGCAATCAGGCACTTTCAGCCTATCAGGCATTGGATCAATTGTCAGGAAGTATGATGGGTTTTGGAAATGGTTCAGGAGGCGAAGCCTTATATCCTGTATATTATGCAACTCAATTGCCAAATGCAAACCTTCAGTGGGAAAATACAGCACAATTAAATGGAGGTATCGATCTTGGCTTTTTTAATAACAGAATAACAGCAACGATTGATTTATACAATAAGCGAACCGATAATTTATTAGTAGTAGGCAATAAAATTCCGGCACAATCAGGTTTCATCAGTTATACCGAGAACATGGGATTACTTGGAACCAAAGGCATTGAGCTGGGGTTAAACTTTGTTCCAGTCCAAAAAAAGAAATTTAACTGGAACCTGGGAGTTATCTTTTCAACCGGAAAAACAAAGGTATTAGAGATGGGTGCTGATTACCTACCAAGTGGATATAATATGGGGTGGGTAGCAGGAGGAACACAAAGGCTTATAATTGGGGAGGAATTGGGTGCATTTTATGGGTATCAGAGAGCTGGTATTTCTCAATTCGAAGACTTCGTGGAATTTCAAGGGTTAACAAAACAAGCAATGATTGATTTATATAATACCAACCCAATGGCTGTGTTTACACCTCTTGCCAAAGAGAATGGCGATGCAATTATTGCACAAAGACCTGGGGAGCAATTATACGAAGATGTTGTAAAAGATGGTGTAATTAATGCTTTAGACAGAAAAGTAATTGGAAGAGCTCAACCCGATTTTATCTTCGGTTTAAACAATACTATAAGCTTCGGGAACTTCGATTTAAGTTTTATGATAGATGGGCAATACGGAAAAGATGTTTGCAACGTAACTAATTTTAATTTATTGGCTTTCAACGGGGAACAACAATCAATACAGGTTCTTAAAAGGTGGACTCCAGAGCATCCAAGCACTGTTTATCCACGTTTAGATGCTTTGAAAAATGGGGCGCCAGCATTTGTTTTTAGCGATAGGTTTATTGAAGATGCTTCGTTTGTAAGACTGCAAAATTTGACCTTTTCGTATAATTTACCTACAAAGTTAGTTCAGAAACTAAAATTAGGCAACGTAAAAATATATGCATCTGGTTCTAACTTGTTTACGATAACTAATTATTCAGGCTTTAATCCGGATGTGTCGTTAACAGGTAGTAACACACAACAAATGGGACATGATAATTCAGGATATCCAACTTCAAGAACTATTCGATTGGGTTTAAATCTAAGTTTATAGTCTAAATTATAAGTAATTAATAAAAATATAAAACTTACATTACAATGAATAATATATATAAAATAGGATTATTTTTATTTATAATAATTCTTACATCATGCGAAGATTTTTTGAATGAAACGCCTGCTACATTTATATCAACCACAAACTTTTATACATCAGAAAGCGATGCGCGAACAGCCTGTGATGGTGTTTATAAAATGCTATTGGATGGAACTTCAAATGCTACTTATGGTCGTTGGTGGTTAGCAATTGATTTAGGTACTGACGATGTATCAAGTAAGAGTTTAAGGTCGGATTTTAATAACTGGTTTTCGCATACAATTAATCCATCTTTAGCCTGGTTTGAAAGCTATGGACAATATAGTAATTTCTGGACAGGTATAGCCCGTGCTAATTCTGTTATTGCCAATGTTCCAACCATTAATATGGATATTGCAAATAGAAATGCAATCGTTGGTGAAGCTCGCGCATTACGTGCATTTTATTACTATCAATTAGTTCGTGCTTATGGAGATTTACCAGCGATAGTGAAAGAAGTAAAAGTGAAATCAGACTTTATGTTGCCCAGAGCCGATGTAGATACAATTTATAATCAAATTATTATACCCGATTTGCAATTTGCGGAGTTAAATTGTAAAGATGCATTACATGATGGACATATTACTAAATGGACTGCCAAGATTATTTTGGCTGAAGTATATCTCACCAGAGCTGGATGGAGAAGAACTTCACAGGGTCAATTTATTCAAGGTAGGTCCGAAAATTGGATACTTGCCCGGGATAAAGCCAAAGAAATTATTGATAATTCCCCCCATTCTTTGAACACCATTGCTGTTATAAACGGGCAAAACACAACGCCTGCTTATGGAGCTTCCTGGATAGAGAGTGCACCTTTTTCGAAAGAATCAATGTTGGAACTAAGTGCAATTAATGTGTACCCTTATGGTTCCTGGATAACTCGTGAATGTACTCCAAACGCGAATGGATCTGGTTTTTGGGGATCAAATTCAAATAAGCCACTATCAGGTCAGGGAATTACAACGCCGGTTTCACAATTAACATTTCCGGGTAAACCATCCGTTGTCGGTATGTATATACCTACAGCAGATTTGTGGAGATCGTATGAAACTAGTGATAAAAGACGCGACTGGGGTTTAATGACTAAACATACTACTCCTGAAGGAAGTATTTATTTGTGCCAACCAACTTTTCGGAAATATGTTGATATAGATTATTATTTAGGTAAAGCCAACACATCTTTTCAGAATACAAATAACAATTTTGTAATTTATCGGTATGCAGATGCCTTATTAATTTATGCCGAGGCAGCAAATGAAGTAGCATCTGCTGTAGCAGGTGATGCGGCCTATAATGCAGTAAATAGTATTAGAACAAGAGCAGGACTAACTGCTTTAACCACTGGGTTGTCTCAAAATGATTTTAGAATTGCAGTATGGAAAGAACGTAGATGTGAATTTGCAGGCGAATGTAAACGTCGCTTCGATTTAATACGAACAAAACGTTTAGCAACCGAAACAGCTAACATAGATGTGAACTGGCTACCGTCTGATAATCCCGGCTTTGCAATAGCATATTCAAATGTAAATTCGCTTTTCACCGGAACAGTGTCCTGGCCCGATCGTGAATGGTTGATGCCAATACCTCAATCGGAAATTGAATTGAATGGTTGGACTCAAAATGAAGGGTACTAATCCTTTTTTACATAAAATGAATGCAAAACAGAATAATTATAATTTACATAAAACTTTAAATTTTTTAAATCATGAAAATTCCTACTTTATTAATTGCAGTATTACTGCTAACATTTGTATCTGCACAGGCACAGGTTACTTCTCTTACGGGAACAGGCACAAGTAACGACCCTTATTTGATAGGCACAACAGATGAACTTGTTTTTATGCGGGCACAGGTCAATACGGGTGTAACCGGCTATCCGGCTGCTTACTATAAGTTGACTTCGAATGTTGATTTATCGACTTATGCAGACTGGAGTTCAATCGGTTCAACAACCTATCCTTTTAGCGGAACGTTTGATGGTAATGGTAATAAAATTATACATTTAAAAACTGGAACCTCAGGAACGCCTACAAGTACAGGAAATCCGGGTTTATTTGCCGTAGTTACTGATGCCAAAATCACAAATTTGACTATTGAATCAGATGGCATTTATGCTACAGGTGTTTCAAATGCAGGTATATTAGCAGCTACAGTTACTGGCACGATTATAAGCAATTGCAATGTTTCAGGAATTCTCTCTACGGCTAATGCAACAACAAATTATATTGGTGGTCTTATTGGCAAATCCTCAGGTTCAAAAGTTGTTAATTGCATGTCAGATGTAACCCTTACTGCAAATGGAACAGGTACTAATGTGGTTAATTGTGGTGGTTTAGTAGGGAACCTTTCGTCAGGCACATTTCAGGGAACTGCATCTGTAAATTCTGTAATTTACAATTCTTATTCAAAAGGTTCAGTTTATTCATCTACAATCAGTTCAGTTAGTTATACCGGTGGTATTGTAGGAAATATTGCAGGCGGTGGAAGTATTTATAATTGTTATACTTCTACATCTGTAAAAGGCGAATCTACTACAGGTTCGGCAAATACATATGTTGGTGGTGTAGTTGGTCAGGGTGTGGCAGGGTTAGATATAAAATACTGCATTGCACTTAATAGCAGTGTTACTTGTATAAATGCAACTGGCACAAAACAAATTGGACGTATTGCAGGCGCTACAGTAGGCACTGCAATTAACTATGATGCAGACTATGGATTAGAAACAATGACTGTGCAGACAGGTACGGCTTCAAATACTTTAGCTACTGTAAATTTGGGAACCAAACTCATTACGAACAAACAAGGTGGCGATTTGGGAAGTAGTGTGCCAAAAAACCTTTTGAATGCTTATGTTACGTCAAATACATCACCTAATGGTACATCGTGGCTGTTCTGGACTACGACCGCTGGAGTAAACAATGATTTACCTTATTTCACAACCAGTAATCCTGCAACCCAAATCGAAATCCCCACTAATAGAATAAATATTCACTCATCAAATGGAAAAATCATTATTTCGGGATTACAAAAAGGACAGACACTATCTATATATAACATGAATGGACAGAAAGTTTGGTATGGACTTGCCAATGAAGACAAGACTGAGATAACATTGAAACGAGGAATTTATATCCTTTCTGAATACAATAAATTAATAATTAATCAATAGTAAATTAATCTCTAAACATCTATCATCATGAAAAAAGGTACATTTTTACTAATCATATTGCTTTTTGCATTTGTAAGTGCTAAGGCTGAAGTTACATTGCTTTCCGGAACTGGTGTTAGCAATGATCCCTATATGATTGGAACAGCAGATGATTTAAAATTCATGCGCGATCAGGTTAATGCTGCAACGGCAGGTTATCCGGCTGCATTTTATAAATTAACAGGAAATATTGATTTGTCAGGAGGAGATTGGAGTCCGATTGGCACAACTGACAACAACTTTAAAGGTTCATTTGATGGAAATGGCATGAAAATTACACATTTACAAATTGGAGTATCCGGGACACCCACAAGCATTCTCAATGCAGGTTTATTTGCTTATGTTACCGATGCTATTATTCTGAATCTAAGCGTTGAAACTGATGGAATATATGCTTCCGGAGTATCCAACACTGGAATCTTGGTTGCTTCTGCCACTGGTACAATTATAGGTAACTGTAATGTTATCGGTGTAATTTCTACCACGCATACTGCAACCGGTTCTGTCGGTGGACTTATTGGCAGATCGTTTGGTTCAAAAATCGTGAATTGCATGGCTGATGTAAGTTTAACAGCAAACGCAAGTGCAGGTACGTTGAATTGTGGTGGTATCGCAGGAAACCTTTCAACGGGGACATTTCAAACTACAGCGAACGTAAATTCGTATATCTATAATTCATATTCAAAGACATCGGTATATTCTATTACTGCAAACACAACAATTTACGCTGGAGGTGTTGTTGGAAATCTTGCAGGCGGTAATATCTATAATTCATATACATCAACAAGTGTAAAAGGGGAATGTACCAGTGGTGTAGCCAATGTATATGTTGGTGGAATTATAGGGCAGGGAGCTGCAGGCATGGATCTGAAAAATTGTATAGCACTTAATAGCAGTATAACTTGTATCAATCCCGGAGCAAACAGACAGATAGGTAGAATGGCAGGTGCAACAGTGGGTACAGCGATTAATTATGATGCAGATTATGGGTTAGAATCGGTGGTGGTACAATCAGGCACAAGTCCGTCGACTCTTGCTGCCGTAAATCTGGGAACCAAACTTGTTAACAACAAACAGGGTGCAGATTTAGGAGCTAATGTGCCAAAAGATTTACTAAACGCATATATAGCTGCAAATACTGCACCTGCAGAAACAAGTTGGATGAATTGGAAAGTAATCGATGGAGTTAACAATGGGAATCCTGTTTTGTATAATCCAAATACAAGTATTGGATCAGAAATTCAAACACAAAGTATAAAGACGTATTCTTCAAATGGCATATTGACAATTGAGGGTTTGGACTTAAATAAGCCAATTTCAATTTACAACATCAATGGACAGAAAGTTTGGACTGGATTTGCCAATGCCGACAAAACCGAAATAACTTTAGCAAAAGGTGTTTATGCGTTAAGTGGATATAAAAAACTGATAATGAACTACTAATATATTGCTAGTTCGATGTAAAATATACGTCGTACTATAAAATATTTGTATCGTATATTGAAAAAGTTGGAAAATAAAAAAGTATGTCAAGAAATAAAATTATAATACTGCTTCTGATATCTCTGGTTGCTTGCCCGAATGTAAAAAGTGAAACAGCTCAAAATTCAGAAAGTAATTTAGTTGGAGCAACAAATTTTCCAGCTTATAGTTGGGATAAAATACCCTTGTATATGCATGGCCGTAAAGCAACAGCATTTACAACTAATGAATTAAATTACCTGGCAGAATTTCCACTCATCACACTCGAAAAAACAACAGGGAGTACAACCTATTTATCTACTGAAGATGGTTCAATTGCAGCTGCAAAGGCAATAAAGGCAATTAACCCGAACGCTAAAATACTGTATTACAGAAATGTAATTGTACATTATGACACATACAATGTCAATGCAAGTCTTGAAACCATTACAGAACCATATTTAAAAAACAAATATAATGGCAGTGTGTTGAACTTAGTGGGGACAAGCCCCGGTTATGATTTGACAAATCCATTGGTTCGAAAATGGTGGGTAGAGCATTGTGTAACCATGTCGCAAAAACCTGAGATTGATGGAATATTTGTTGATGGTAATGTAAAAGTACTTACCGATAGTTATTTGCTGTATGAACTTGGACAAACAAAAAAAAATCAACTTGTTACCGGATATGAAATCATGATGGATAGTTTGAGGACAAAAATGAATTCTGATAAAATCAGGTTTGCAAACTTAATTCGTGCAACATTACCCGATGCAGGAATAAGTTACATGAATTATTTTGATGGAACATATCTTGAGAATTTTACCGGTGACAAAAATTATTATGCTAAAGGAATTGCAGCAGCACAATCAGTGGCACGAAGTGGTAAAATTGTTGCTTTTACTTTTGATTTGGATGCAGTATTAACTAATCCAATGCCGGTTGACCAAAATGGATACGTCATTCTGACTACAGATCTTCAGAATAAATTTAATTTTTTATTAGCCGTTTACTTAATCTGTGCCGAACAGTATTCGTATTTTTTAATGCATGATGGTTATAATATAAATCTGGGAGTTAGTGCATTGTGGCTGCAAAAATTTGCCGAATATGACAAACCATTAGGTGCTCCAACCGGACAGGCAATAAAGAATGGATATGTTTATACAAGGAAATTTCAGAATGTTGATGTTACATTAAATTTGAATACAATGACAGGGGTAATTAATTGGAAATCTACTCTCACTAACACAATAGAAGATCAGGATAAATGGAGAATCTATTCCAAAAATGGAAAAATCAGGATTTTAGGAACCGATTCTGGAAAACAAATTGAAGTGTATGATGTAGTTGGAAATAAAGTCTGGAGTGGTGAAAAAAACTCTGAATCAATTGAAATTCAACTTCCAAAAGGGATTTACTTAATTGCAGGATATAGGAATTTAATTTACAACTATTGAATAATTTAACAGAAATGAAAAATAGATTCATTATCACAACAATTGTTTCATGCTTGTTATTAACTGTGGCTGCACAAAAGCCAAAACAAGTAAGCTCTACCTCCACTGAAAAAATGCCTGAATTTACGTGGGATAAAGTGCCTGTTTGCATTCATTTTGCAAAAAAAACAGGTGATTTCACAAAGCCGGAAGCTCAATTTATTGCTCGTTTCCCAATTGTGTGTATCGAAAAGTCGCAAGCTTTAGATAAAAATAAGGGCATGGAGCAAGGTTCGTACGATGCAGCAGCACTCATTAAGTCCATCAACCCAAAGTCAAAGGTGCTGTTTTATTGGAATAGCCGTATTGACTACGGACAGTTATATTCATTCGGAAATATTTTAGATAACAAAGTACACCCTGAGTGGGTTATGAGAGATGTGAAAGGTGAATTAGTGACTGTACAAAACGGAAGGAGAAAAACTTATGACCCCACAATTCCGGATTTTAGGAAATGGTGGGTTAATGTTCCGGTCGAAGCTGTCAAAAAAGGAAAGATGGATGGTGTTTTTGTTGATGCGGTATTACAATATGCTGGAGGCGAAAATGTGAAGGTTAAACAATATGGCGAGCTAAGGTATAAAGATATCATGTCGGGTGTTTTTGGAATGATGGATAATCTGAAAAAGCATGTTGGAACTGATAAGTTGATTATAGCCAATGCATTACGCGGAACAGCCGCTGCACCTGACAATGGGCGGATATTTTATCCCTATATTGATGGTGCTATGATTGAACATTTTTGCGACCTGAGTGGAAAAAGTAAAGAAGTTATTGTGCGGGATATTGAGTTAATGCAGGATGCTGCTGAAAAAGGAAAAATTGTAATTGCCAAAGCATGGCCCAGGTATAATTTTACAAATGAACAAATAAAGAAAATGTCCCAGGATGAACTAGAAGCAATGAGTCGGGAAGATATTGTTTTTCCTTTAGCTACATTTTTGGTTGGGGCTGGTAAATATGCTTATTTCTGTTACTCATGGGGTTACGACTATAATCAGGGGGGGATGATAGATTATCCTGAATATAACAAACCACTTGGAGAACCGCTTGGATTAGCTAAAAAGGAGGGATACACATACACCCGTGAATTCAAACATGCTTCGGTATTTGCTGATATTGAAAATAGAATTGCTAAAATAACATGGAAAAAATAGGAAAAAGACATAGCAAGAATAAGCTTAGATTTACGGTTATCATTTTATTAAATGCCATTTTTGCACTCCCTTTATTTAGCAAACCAGAAAGTACAATCTGGAATCAGGCAGAATTATATATGAAACCTGAATACCGTATAATTTCGAAACAGAATGGTGTTTATGGAATTATTTATAAAGGCGCTATGTATAAAGGTGCAAGATCTGAAGTGTTTGCCTATTATTCCACCCCGGGAATTTTAAAAGGCGACACTACTATTGATAAAAATTTACCAGCTGTAGTTTGTGTACATGGTGGAGGAGGAAAAGCGTATTCGCAATGGGCTAAATCATGGGCACAAAAAGGCTTTGCTGCCATTTCGATGGATTTACGGGGATATGGCCCGGATAGTTTACGCTTGGCTAATGGATTTGTCGAAAACAATTTCAAAACGCCATTTTTCACGTGTTACGATGATTTTACAAGCGATTGGTTTTATCAAGCTGTGGCAAATGTAGTTTATGCGCATTCGCTGATTTCAAGTTTTAAGGAGGTAAATCCTCAAAAAACAGCCATCACGGGTGTCAGTTGGGGTGGAATAATTACCACTTTGGTTGCCGGGCTCGACAATCGTTTCAAAGTTGCTTGCCCTGTTTATGGCTGTGGATTATTATATAAATCGGGCTCTATGGCTCCTCAGATTGCACGTCAACCGGAATTTGCCCAACAACGTTGGAAAGAACAATACGACCCTTCAGTTTATGTGGGAAATGCTCAAATACCTATATTATTTGTAAATGGCACAAACGACAATCATTTCTTTCTGGATCAGTTTTCTGACACTTACAAACTCGTGAAAAACAGAGATATTAGTCTTCGGGTAGGTCTGAAACACGGACATGGACCTGCATGGCAATTGCCCGAAGTGCAAAATTATATTGCTGCTGCTCTAAAAGTTTCAAATACAACAACCCCGGGCAAGGTTACTGAAATTAAGGTTACTAATAAAAAAATTATTGCTATAGTTTCAAATAACGTGAATAAAGCCTTCTTAAATTATACCCTGAGCAATAACCTTTCTCCAAAAAGCGAATGGATAGAACAAGCTATATCAATAGATGGGAATAAAATAGATTGCGAAATAGTTCCTGATTGTAAATACTGGTTTCTATCTGTAGAAGACCAGGCAAAAAACAGGACGAGTACCGAAATATATTCAAATTAAAAAAATATCTTAATGAGAACAAGTAAAAAATTGTTTCTAATGAATGTCGCTGTGTTATTTAGTTTAATAGCACAAGCGCAAACTCCGAAACCTGAGAAGTCGATGGATGAAATGTGGGGTGAAAAATCGCTTCGGAAAACAATAGTGGATAAAAATAAAAGTAAATTATTTGACGAAAGTAATTTTGGCATGTTTATTCACATGGGGTTATTTTCCCATTTAGGGGGAAAGTGGGATAATAAGACGTATTATGGTATTGGAGAATGGATTATGAATGATAGAATGGCCAATATTCCAGTGGATGAATACAAAGCTATTGCAAAAGAATACAATCCAAAAAACTTCGATGCAAAACAAATAGTAAAAGTTGCCAAGGATGCCGGAATGAAATATATTATTATCTCAAGCAAGCACCATGAAGGTTTTGCAATGTTCAACTCCAAAGTAGATTCATTTAATATTGTTACCGCAACTCCTTATGCAAAAGATCCAATGAAAGAACTATCGGCAGAATGTCGTAAGCAAGGTCTTGGTTTTGGATTTTATTATTCGCACAATCAGGACTGGACAGCACCGGGAGGAACAAGAGGTCCGAAAACATATCCAAACGGTACACCTGCTACTTTTGAAGATTATTTTTATAAAAAATGCTTGCCTCAGGTACGAGAAATTTGCACAAATTACGGACAAATTGACTTTGTTTGGTTCGACACTCCGGGCGATATGAAAAAAGAACTGATTCGGGAATTGGTAGAAACTGTAAATAAACTTCAACCAAATGCAATGTTGTGTAGCAGAGTAGGTTATGGATACGGAGACTATGTAAGTCAGGGTGATATGGAAGTGCCTTTACGCAATATTTCAGGTCTTTGGGAAACCTGTGACACAAACAACGATTCGTGGTCGTTTGCCTGGTACGATACTAATTTTAAAAGCCCGAAAGAGTTGCTTAACAGATTAGTGTCGACTGTAGCACGTGGAGGAACCTATTTGTTAAACGTGGGGCCCGATGGCAATGGTGTGATTCCTGCAATAGGTGCAAAGTTTTTGAAAGAGGTGGGTGTTTGGATAAAAAAATATCCTCAGGTGGTATACAAGGCAGGAAGTTCTCCATGGGGTCATGCGTTACCATGGGGCGATGTAACAAGCAATGGTGACAAACTGTATCTTTCGGTTTTCGAATGGCCTGCCGATGGTAGGATTTATCTTCCGGGCTTGACAGAAAAAAATCTTCAAATCAGGATTTTAGGTCAGAAAAATAGCAATTTACTAAAATACGAACAGTCTAACGGATGGACAATTATTGAAGCACCGTTGAGCGGATTCGATTTACCGGCTACCGTTATTGAAGTTAAACTCGGTATAAATGCCGATAAACTTAAAGTTGATACATTATTTGGAGTAGCACCTAATATTGACACCAACATATCGGCCGAATTTGCCAATGTAACAAACGCAACTAAAAAATCCATTCGATGGATGGAAAAATTCGGGGAATGGAAACACGCGCTTCAGGTTTCGAACTGGAAAGCAAATGGTTTGGTAACATGGGATGTAGATGTGCAAAAGGCTGGTTTTTACTATATCGATTTAAGATACAGAGGCGAAAATAAGATAGTTTGGAAAATTACTACTGACGAAGGAAAAATCCTTCAAAACCAACAAAGTGCTACAGAAAAATATCAACTATACAGCATGGGAATTATTGAATTTAAAAAACAGGGTAAACATAGCATTTCAGTATCGCTTGTCGAAGGAAATCCTATTAATTCAAGCTTAGGGTCGATACAAATAAGGTCTGTAAAATTGTAATTCATATTTCATTTGTCATAATTTTAAAAACTCAATACTAACAAATTATTTTTATTAATACTAACAAATTATTTTTATTAATACTAACAAATTATTTTTATTATGAAACACTTCAATTTCTTTCAGCCCTTTTTAAGGCATACCCTGCTGGGTATTTTTACAATTGTTATCACTGTTTTAAATGCTCAAGATCAGGCAATTGGTTCTTTCCCCAGCATGCAGGGTGGGTTCGAGAAATTTAATACAGGAAATTTAACTGTAAATGCTTTGTCTACATCGGGTACACAAACTACAGAATGGACTGTGTCATTAGCTGCGAGTACTACTTATTCAATAAACACAACTACTGCCCGAACTGGTAGTAGATATCTTGTATTTGGTAATACAACTGGAGCGAGAAGATGGCATACCCCTACAGCTCCAGATGGAAATACTGCAACCGGAATACAAAATGGAACGCAATATGTTATTCAGTATTATTACAGAACTTCAGGAGCGACCAATATAACCAGTTTAGTGGCACAGTTAAACACTGATGGAGGGACTGCTGGACCTGCTACTACCCCTGCTCTAATGACTGCAACCAATGGAGCCTGGACAAAAGCAGTTGTCACTATCACCGCATCCAGTGCTTCCACTGCAACTCCCAGATATGGTGTAGGTGGTTTGCGCTCAACTGCAACAACAACAGTTAATGTTGATGTCGATGATTATGTGGTTTATCCCGGATCAGCAGCAGATAATTCTGCGCCAGATCCAGCTTCAGTTGCTGTTTTTACACCAGCTTCGAGTCAAATCGGAGTTTCATGGACTGCTCCCGGAACAGGAGTAGATGGTGGAGGTTATATGGTAGTTCGTGGTTTAGCCGATCCAACTACTACTCCAAATGGAAATGGGATTTATGCTGAAGGAAATACGGTTGCCACTGGCGAACAAGTAGTATATATTGGTACCGGCACTTCATTTACCGATATTGGGTTAGCAAACTCAACTCATTATTACTACAGAATTTACACTGTGGATAAAGCATTCAATTATTCTACAGCATTGATTGCAGATGCATCGACTACTGCTGCAGGTTATGCTACTGAACCAACTGCTCAGGTAACCGGTTTAAATTTCACCAGCGTTAGTTCAACAGGCATGACCATTAACTGGACTTCGGCAATTTCGGGTGGTGGTACAAACCATTTGGTTGTTATAGGTACGAGTCTTACGGGCGACCCAGCAGATGGTTCAACGTATACTGCAAATACTGATTTCACAAGTGGAAGCAGCAGTACGGTTGCAGGCGGAAAAGTGGTTTACAATGGCACAGGAAATTCAGTAAGTGTAACTGGCTTGACTTACAATACGATCTATTATGTACGTGTATATGATTTTAACGGAAGTGCCGGAACTGAAAATTATTACAGCACAAGTCCGGCTTCTGAAAGTCAGATAACAGATAGAATAACAATCACTTCGGCTCAAAGCGGTCCCTGTACAACAGTATCAACATGGGTAGGTGGAGTAGTTCCAACTCAAAATGACAATGTAGTTATTGCTAACGGGCATGTAGTTACGTTTACCAGTACCGGTACTACAAATGCATACAATCTGACAGTTAATTCAGGTGCTCAAATTTACAACATTACCGGTTCTCCAACTTACACGTTGGGAAGTATCTCAATTTATGGTACATCAATCATTGTGAATGGGACTTTTGGAGATGCCACAACTGAATATGTAAGCGGCATTTTGTTCAATCAGAATTGTACCCTAAGTGGAAGCGGTTTAATTCGTATCAATAGAACCCGACCACTCAATACTGCAGTGAATGCAACATTTACTTTTGATGCCGATGCAACACTTACAAATTCGAATGCTGTAGCACTGATTTGTGAAAGTTCAACTGCCGGTAGTAATAATATTGGTTATAGAGTTAATTCGGGACGAACAGTTACAACCATAGGAACTTTTTCCGGAGGTAGTAATGGAACTTTAAATGCTGCAAATGACATTTCTTTAACTATTGATGGTACCTTAACTATCAATAGCACGCTCGGTCTGAACGCAGTTAATGGAAAATCAGCCAATTTGGTAGTCAACGGAACATTGAACGCTACTAAATTCTATGCTTCTAATCAAGCAACTGGTGGAGGCGCTGTGCCTACTATTACAGTTAATGGCTCGGGAATAATTAATGTAACTGGAACCGGCGCTACAGCAGATTTCAGCAATCCTACAACAGCAGCAAATATTACTGGCACTGGCACGTTTGCTCTTGCTTCGGGTTCTACAATTTCTATCGGCGCAGTTGATGGTCTAAATCCTTCAACTGGACCAATTCGTTGTACAATACGTAATTTCAATACTGCGGCAAATTATTCGTTTACTGGCACAAGTGCCCAGGTAACGGGAGCTGAGTTACCTTCAACGATAAATACTCTCACAAATACAAATACAGCTGGATTAACATTATCGTCAAATTTAACGACAACAACTTTGACAAATGATGCCACTTACATTTTAAATGTGGATGCGGGCAAACAACTTACAGTAAACACAACATTAACTAATAATGGCACCATTAATTTAAAATCAACAGACTCGGGCACTGCTACATTGATTCCACCTGCTACAATTTCTGGAACAGGAACATTTAATACTCAGCAATACCTCGCCACTACTCGTAACTGGTATATTTCAAGTCCGGTAGTGAACCCTTCGACTCCTGGATTAACCACAACTCCCGATTTTGCAGGTATTGATTATTATTACGAATATATGGAAGGTGGAAATAATACGAATACTATTGGTCAACCAGGAAGTCCAACCCTTTATTGGATGGGTTTGAACAAGGGAAGTTCAATGGCAGTGGGTAAGGGTTATATTGCCAAAACAAACGCTGAAACTACTGTACAGTTTACTGGCACACCCAACAATGGCAATATCACTACCAGCTTTAACCTCACCCGCGACGATGCCAAAGGCAAAGGGTTTAACTTGGTAGGGAATCCATATCCTTCGTATATCGATTGGAGCTTAGTAGCAGCTGCCAATCCAAATCTTATGAAAACAGTCTGGTTCAAAACTAAAAAAACAATTGGATTCGGTGGAGGATATGCTTTTGCATCGGTGAATGTTACGACACCTTCGAGCCCCGAATTTGTTGCAAACAATGCCAATACAACTATAACCAAATACATTCCACCTACACAAGCTTTTTGGGTAAGGGTTAATAGCGGAACAAGTTCAACCAGTATGAGCTTTACCAATGCCATGCGTGAACATCGCCTCAATAATGGCGACTTAATGAAAGCTCCAAAAGTAAATGAGCGTTCTCGCATACGCCTTCAACTTGTGAATGGTATTGAATCCGACGAAACATTGATTTATTTCGACAAAATTGCCACGAATGATTTCAACGAATACGATTCACCTAAAATGATGAATAACAGTTCTGTTACACCCGATTTGTATACCATAGCAGGTGTTGAACGATTGGTTATCAATGGTATGAGTGAAATTGCCGACAACATGGAATTACCTTTGGGCTTTAGTCTGGATGCAGTCGCCTCATTAAAATTGAAAACAACTGAAATGAGTAATTTTCCTCTCGGAACACGTATATATTTGTTGGACAAAGTGGAATCTTCACAAGTAGAATTGCTGCCCGAAACAGAATACAATTTTAATACTACAACAGCTGCATCAAATAACGAAAATCGTTTCAGCTTGCTTTTCCGTTCGCCCGGAGTTTCTACTGAATTGAATAGCGATAAGTCGAAATCACAAGCATTAGTATTTGTAAATGCGAACAACCAAATTACAATAATTGCCCCCGAAAAAAGCAATTATGCTATTTACAATGCAGTAGGTCAAAAGGTTGCCGCAGGCAAAATAATTAACAATTTACCATTAACCATTAATCATTCAAAAGGTATTTATGTGGTAAAAGTGGGAAATCAATCAACAAGAGTAATAATCAAATAAAAAAAATACTGCCCCTAACCCTTAAAGGGGGATTGGATTTTCTCTTTAAGCCCCTTTAGGGGTTTGGGGCAGGTAATACAAAAAAAAATGAAAAAAGCAATAAATAACTCAGCATCGCTCTTAACTCCCCTTATGGGCTTCGACGTGAGCTCTGCCGAACGGAGCCAGGGGGCTAAAAAATATATCAAACCTCGTATCGAAATAATTTTTCTAGATAACGAAATTTCGTTAGCATTGGAATCTTCACCACCTGATGGGCCAGGCGAGGGAGCTTTTTTGAATTCACAAAACCCAGATAATAATCCATTTAAGAATCAATTTAGTTAAACATTTGATGTGTAAGTTATTATGCGTTTGAAATCAATTTTATGAAAAAAATACTTATAACAATTGTATTTATTGTATCAATTGCAGATGTCAATGCCCTTGAAACCGAGGGACCACAGTATGTCAGGAATGCATTCGTTCAAAGTGGAGTTTTTAATCCGCCTGCTTATGAATTTACTTCTGCTTATGATACTTACAATACTTCAACAGCAAATAGCACGATAAAGGGACTTTTTATCGAAGGATTGCCTTACTCTTTTGCAAAAAACGGAAATGCTAAAACCAAAGTTTTTTGTTGGTATGGTGTGCCTAAAGGATTGGTTGCAGGTGAAAAAAGACCGGCTGTAGTACTCTTGCATGGAGGAGGAGGCGATGCTTTTACAGCCTGGGTTGATAAGTGGACCAATAATGGCTATATTGCCATTGCCATTGCTCTTGAGGGACAAGTGCCGGATAAAAATCCGAATTGGACATACTCTGGTCCGGCTCGAAATGGTTTTTTTGGGGATATAGGGAATGTGCTTCAGGATCAATGGTTTTACCATGCTGTAGGCGATGCCATTCTTGCCAATAGTTTACTGAGAAACAGTGCATTTACGAATCAGGTCGATACGAGTCGTATCGGCGTTACCGGCATTTCATGGGGTGGTATTATAACAAATGTGGTAACTGGCATCGATAATCGTTTCAATTTTTCAATACCTGTATATGGATGCGCTTATTTATACAATTCTCCTATTTACTCAAATATGCTGGCCGGATTAAGTTCCCCAAACCAGAATTTGTATATGAAAAACTGGGAGCCTTCTCTTTATTTGCCTTTGCAAAAATCACCCACATTATTTATTGATGGAACTAATGATTTGCAATTCACAATGAATATCTTTACAAAGACTTATAATGCTTCTCCAAACGAAAAATACCTCCGGATTGAAAAAAACATGGTACACGGACATGCCCCCGGATGGTCTCCACTTGAAATTTATAATTTTGCAAACTACATCACAGGATATAACACAAGCACAAATAAACCGTTGACTTTTACCTCTGAATCAATAACCGATTCAAAGAATATTAACTATCAATATTCTTTTAAAGGACAGGTCGACCAAGCTATTCTCTATTATACAACCGATACTGTTAAATGGGGACAGACTGAATATGAATGGTTGTCGAAAACTTGTACTTTGACAAAAGAAATAAATTCGGGGACAGTAACAGCTACAGTTCCGAATGATGCACAGGCGTATTTTGTTAATATTACGTCGGGGACATTAATTTATAGTTCAACAATGAAATACTTACTCCGGGATTATAATTGGTATAATAACGCAACCAGTGAATTTATCACGCCAATTACAAATACTTCAGGTGGAACAGTCTCAGAGTCAACACCTAATCCTAACACTTCAGGTATCAACCCGAGCGCTAATGTCAGCAAATTTGTTAAACAATCGGGAACACAGGCAAAAATTGGATTTAATATAAACCAACCCATTAAAGACATTTCCTATTTAAAACAAAAGCTGAGACTACTTTTCAGCGGTGATTTGGCTTCAATGCCGGATAAAAGTATACGAATAAAGTTCTTAAATTCAGGATTAGGAAGTATTTTTTCGCTTTCTTTAGATAAAACAATCGTAGAAAGTGGAACATGGAATGAATATGAATTTGATTTCTCGGGAATAACAATGCCAGCTGAGGTTATAGCAGCAGGTGGATATGATAAAATGTATATAGAGTTTGCTATAGGCGATTTAACTACCAATAGCGCAGTATATTATTTTGATGATATCAGAAGTACCCTTAAACAAACTATTATAAAACTCATTCCTTATTACAATTGGTTCGACTTTAGTTCAGATCCAAAAGTTGAGAATATCTCCTATGTATCTGTTTTGGGAGGTACTTATTCAAAACTTTACAATTTTACAAATGATGCAGGAGTATCCGCCGATGTTATATCCAAAACGGGGATAGCTTCAAAGTTTACAAAAATAGCAGGTAGTAATCGCTACACACAATTACGTTACAATTTCAAAGAAGGAATGATGAATGAAAGTAGCATTACATTTAAATTACGGGCATTATTTAAACCCAAAACAATTTCAGAAATAAATATTTTAGATAATACCAGCCGAATGGTAAGGTTGTATCTGCGCGATGAGATTGGAACTACCTTGAGTCCACAAATTGCTTCTACCTATGCGTATTTTTCTTTAATTAATGCATGGCAGGATTTAGAATTTACATTTACTTCGGATGCCTTAAAAAACTATGATCGACTCGTAGTTATGGTTACTCCTAACTATACCAATCCTATAAATGACAATGGCGTGTCATTGGATGAGGAACTGAATTATTATTTTGGCTCATTAAAAGCCACTGTGTCTCTTGAAAATTTATCATCTGATATTTATGATAAAGTTGTAACAACTCATTCGCTAATATATCCAAATCCCGTTGCAGATACGTTCAGATTAACTTCTAAATGCGAACTAAAACGGATATATAATATGTATGGGCAACTAGTAAAACAATTCTTTGAGCCCAACGAACAATATAATGTTCCAGAATTAAATAAGGGAATATACTTTACAGAACTAAACTTTGAAGATGGCTCAAGGCATATTGTACAATTTATAAAAAAATGACCTTTTATTTGTTAGGTCAGTTTGTATTCATTCAAATTACATTACAAGAACAGGATAAATTTACGATGTTATTAATCCTTTATAAAAATTTAAAGATAGCTAAATTAAACACTTATGGAAAAGAAAAAATACATAAAGCCTCGTATCGAAATCATTTTTCTCGATACCGAAATTTCACTTGCTTTGGAATCAGCTCCGCCAGTTGGGCCAAGTGAAACATTAAACAGCATTCAAAGTCCTTTTAAACAGGAATCAGGTTTAGTTTAATAGTTTAGTCTTTTAAAGTTGATAATCGCACCCTGCAATTTGGCAAGTTAATACTGCTGCATTGCGGGGTGCTTTTGTGATTAATTACTATAGATATATCATTATTATTGCAATATATTTGGACATTATTATAGATATATCTATATTTGCAAAAATATTGTTGACTATGTATACTGAATTATATGAACAATCGGGTAGTGATATTATCCGACTACTTGGAAAACGATACAGCGACTATCGTAAACGAATGGGATTTACGCAAAAAGAAGTAGCAGGGAAATCAGGATTGAGCGTGTTCACAATCAGTTCTTTTGAGAATGGTTCTTCTACAGGTGTTACCTTGGCATCGTTTCTGAAATTGCTCCGTACTATCGATAGTCTTGACGAAATAGAGAAACTATTGCCTGAACTGCCCGAAAGTCCGCGTGCTTTATTTAATAAACAACAGAAAGGAAAGTAATTATGGAAACAAACGTAGTTATGGTGAAACTGTGGGGAATACCAGTCGGGTATCTTTCGTGGGATAAAAAAGCGGATTTGGCTGTTTTTGAGTATGAATCGGAATTTTTGGAAAAAGGTTTGGATATTGCTCCTCTAACCATGTCAATCAATTCGCCACGTAGCAAGAAACGTATTCCATGGACGGGCGATAAAGATAAATTGTATTTGGGACTTCCACCTATGATTGCCGATTCGCTTCCAGATAAATGGGGTCATTCTCTTTTCAGTGCTTGGCTGCGCGATAATCATATTTCGAATAAAAAAGTAAGTCCTGTGGATCATCTTTCGTTTATTGGAAGCCGTGCAATGGGTGCACTTGAATATGAACCGGCTCAGAAATTAGGCGCTGACTCCGTTTTTTCAGTAGATGTTGAACACCTGTATGCGTTTGCCAAAAAGGTATTGAATGAACGGGAAACGACAATACTCAATCCGGAAAATTCAATACTGTGGCAGGATTTGATTAAAATCAGTTCGTCGCCTGGTGGGAAACGCCCAAAGGCAATTGTTGCGGTAAATAAGGCAACGGGCGAAATTATTTCCGGACAGGGAAATATTCCGGAAGGATTTGAACATTTTATTTTGAAATATGATGATAATTCATCTTATCCATTAGCTAAATTGGAATATGTGTATTACCAAATGGCTTTGGCTGCGGGTATAAATATGATGTCGTCGGAATTGCGTTCATACGGAAATGTTACCCATTTTCTCACCCGTCGGTTCGACAGGGTTGGTAATAATCGGATACATACTCAAACGCTGGCTGCCATGTCGCCCGGAAGCAATAGCTACGAAGATTTGTTTGCCGTAATACGCCGACTCAATTTACCTTACGAGGATAGCCGTCAACAATACCTTCGAATGGTTTTCAATGTACTTGCCCGTAATGTAGATGACCATGCAAAAAATTTCAGTTTCTGCATGACTCCTGATGGTGTTTGGCGTTTGTCGCCTGCTTATGATTTGACTTATAGTGTTGATCTTTCGGCTCCTAGATATATGAATCGGCATTCGATGACTATCAATGGTAAAAATGAAAATATTACCCTTGCCGATTTGGAAATTGTCGCACAGCGGAATGATATTCACGATTATAAGTCGTTAATTGAAATAGTAAGTACTGCTGTTAGTAAATTTCGAGCGTATGCTGTGGAATTGAAAATTGACGAACAGTTAATTGATAGTATTGAATCTGATTTTGTTAAGTTATAAAATCTTTAACGAAATCTCATTAGCATTGGAATCAGCTCCACCTGCAGGTCCAAGTGAAACATTTAATAGTGTTCATAATCCGTTTAAAGAGGAATTAGGTTTAGTTTAATAATTGGTTTTTTTGAGGCTAGGTAAACACCCCTCAACTCAGCAATTCATAATTGTTGCATTGAGGGGTATTTTAGTTAATGCATTTTACATTCAAAGATGAAAATTTGAGGTGGTTTATATATTAGATGACTAATTATTGAGTAAAATCATAATGAATAAATGAATTTCCATCACCCTCTTTTGATTTTTTAAACCTTAACATGCATTTATATGCATACAAAATTGTATTTTTGCCTGATATTAATAATTGGAACTAAAAAACATTCCATTAAAAGTATTTAGTAAAACATACATTTTGCATTATGATAAAATTTCGCATTCTATTTCTTCTAATTATTTTTTCACAACTGCTAAGTGCTCAGGATTTCGAAGTTTCGCCCGTTGTAATGAACTTTAATGCCGAACCTGGCGAAATTCAGAAAAAGCAACTTACACTTATCAACCATTCGGCACAGCCACAAAAATACAATCTGAAAATCTCCGATTTTATAATGGACGCCGATGGGAATCGCAAAATTGTGCCACTTGGCAGCAGTAAACGTTCGTGTGCCGATTGGTTAAACATTAATCCTTCGTTTATCGAACTCAACCCCAATCAAACAGCACAATTAGATATGATGATGACTGTTCCTAAAGATGGTTTTTCGTCGCGTTGGTGTATGGTACATGTCGAAGTTGCCAAAGAACAATCGGCATTCGAAGCCGATAAAACATTGGCAACAGGGGTTCTGCTCGTTCCACGCATTGTGGTAATGGTGAAACAATCGCCCCGCAGCAACAACAATTACAAAGCTACGATTAACGGTTTAAAAGAAATTACAAAAAAGTCAGATAAATTGCAACAATTTGAAGTGATGGTGTCCAACGTAGGCGATAAAGTTATTGATGCGAATGTGTATTTACAACTTGCTAATTTGCAGACTGGTAAAGAAGAAAAATTCAGTGTAGTAAAAACAACAGTTTATCCTGATGCATCGCGTAAAGTAACTTTACAAATGCCACGCATTGCAGTAAAAGGAAAATATGTTTTAGGTGCAATTATTGATTATGGTCACCGTCAACCACTAGGTGGAACACAACTTATGCTCGAAATAAAATGATAACCAATCGCTTATATATTATTCTCGTTTTTATTGCTTTGTCTGTTTATGTTACTGCTCAACGTAAAGTCTCCACTTTTTATGATGAAGCAAAAAAACAGCCCAAAGAAATTTATTTTGTAATAGATCATCAAAAATTAGGAACCGTAAAACACGGATTCTATACAATATGGTATGCTGATAAAAAATTATGGCAAGAGGGTTTGTACGATTATGATAAACTTGACGGCAAATGGGTGGATTACTACGATGATGGTATTTTAAAACAAGAACTTAAATATGATAAGGGTTTACTTGATGGTACTTTGAAATTTTATTACCCAACAGGACAGTTGATGCAGCATGCTGAATATAAGCAAGATAAACTGCATGGCGTTGTGAATAATTACTACGAAGACGGAAAAATTCAAGAAACAGGTACGTATAAGGAAGGGTTACTCGATGGCGATTTTAAGGCTTATTACGAGGATGGTAGACCAAGAATTATGCGTTCGTATAAAATGGGAATAGAGGATGGCTTTTCGGTAACTTATTTTGAAAATGGAAATATACGTGACCGTGCTATTATGAAAAATGGGTTCTGCGATGGTCAGTTTATTGATTATTACAAGGATTATGCTAATGGAACTGTAAATAAAATTTGTCAGTACCGAAATGGTAGATTAAATGGTAAATTATCATGGTTTTATCCTTCGGGGAATTTAAAATATGAGTGCTTATATACAAATGATAGCATTCAGGGTGTAGTGAAGGAGTTTTACGACTCAACTGTAGTTGTTGTAAGACAAACCGGGCCTTACAAAGGCAATAAGAAAAATGGTAAATGGAAATCGCTTTTTCCGAATGGAAATGTTTATACTTCGGGCAAATATTTGGATGATGTGTTCGATGGCGAATGGGTAATTAATTATCCTGATGGTGCAATTAAACAAAAAGGAAATTTCAAGAATGGAAAAGCAGTGGGTGAGTGGCTTTTTTACTACAAAACAGGAGAACTTAAGAACAAGGGAGTTTATGTTGATGATTACAAATCGGGTGTTTGGGCTACTTATTATAAAGATTCAAAATTAATGTCCGAAATAACATTTGAAAAAGGTCAGCGAAACGGTATCGCAAAGGCATACAATCAGAATGGTAAATTGGTAGAAACTACATATTACAAAAATGGCGAAATTATACCTAAGAAAAAGCGAAAATAATATAGTTGTATCATTACTTTTGATACTTGTAATTTTTAGTGCCTGTGTTAGTAATGACCCCGTAAATTATACAAGTATTAAAGGAGCTTGGAAATGTAGTGAAACTTCGCAGAAGGGACAACGCTCGTATCTGATAGATATTTTTAAATCCAAAAGTGGCGATACCAATTATTTATTCAGTAATTTTCATAATATTGGCGTTTCGGGCGAATACGATATTAATTTTACAGTAATTGAGAATAAACTCACATTTCCACCCACCGAGAATTCTAATATTCGAATTAAATCAGGATCTGGTACTGTAAGTGCTGATTTTAAACAGATGGTGTTGGATTATGTAATATATGATGGTATTAACGATATTCAGTATCATGCCGAATATTCGCGTTGATAATAATTACGGATTACCAATGCTATTGAATTTATAGAGTTGATTTCCGTTATCGAATTGTATTTCGCGTTGTTTCTCCATAAATATAAAATCCACGTTAATAGTTTTGTTCTGAGTGAATTGTACTTGAATTTCGTCGTTATCAATACGGAAATACTCACCAAAAACATTATTCACTTTTACTGAATATTTGTCAGCATTGGGTACACTAAGAATAAACGCACCAGAATTATCGGTTAATACGGAATAGTTCTCTCCATTTTTACCTCGGGCAGTAACTCTTACACCACTTAAATCAATTTTACCCTCGGTGCTATTGGCATCACGTGCCAATATAATTTTACCTTTTATTTTATAACTTTCGGCAAGTGGTATAAATAAAGTATTGTCTTTTTCGTTGTAATAGCCTTGATCAGTGCCATTTAAAAAATAGAGATATTGAAGGTTGGTAAGCGGATCAAAGTTTAAATTATACCTATCACGTGGTAAATTTTCGATTAATACTTCACCACGAACATCCGAAATTAATTTTATTTCGGGTATAGTGCTAATTTCATTGTTTTTGAGTTGATCTTTCTCAATTGTTACCAATATGTCCGATACTGGAGGTTCATTGTCCGATTTAATTCTATTTCCATCTAAATCGTTAAAGAATACCGCCTTTAAATTATGATATTTCAAACGTGGTTGTTGTATGTTAAATGCTTTATTAACGCCTACTACGAAATTCAAATCTTTAGTCGATACACGTCCTGCCTCATCGTCAAGAACTCGTATATTCGTATACATATATCCACTTACGGATAAATTCCAACCATTTTTCATAAAATGATCATACTTTACATTGTATGATATGTTTTCGCGCCCCGATGGCATATAATAAGCATAATTCAGGTAAGCGCTGAGTTTTATTTTGCGGTTGAAAAAGTAATTTTCATACGAAGGCCTGAATTGAATACTACTCGACAGTGTTGGTTGTTCGTCGACTTGTACACTGCGGTACAGGTCGCTAGTGGAACCACTTGTGTAGTAAGCATTTACTCGCCAAACATTATCGAAATAATTTAACCCTACGGTGTAGAATAAATTATTGTTAAGTTCAAAGTTTTTTAAACTAGGGTCAGTAGTTTTAAAGTTGAATCGGATATTACTAAGGGTAAGGTTAGGGGTAATGGAGCGATAGCCACCAAGTTTAACAGTTGCCGATGACCAAAATCCTGGTTGATAGGTTATGAATTCGTTTTTAAAGTTTTGTGCCCCACTAAACATTTGTCGGCTTGATCCATTATAGTTTGGCCCTATTTGATATATTATGTTAGAGGCATAAATGGACATACTTAATCGGGCATAATCGGAAAGATTATAATTCACAGGATTATTAAAATTTGAAGGAAAACGCGAAGTTGCATAGAGCTGGCGATTTGCATAAAGTGTTAGGTATAGCTTGTCGTTCAGTCTGTACCTTCCATCTAAATATGATTGTTGTATGCCTGAATTTAAAATATAATTTTTTTCGGAGCTCATAGTGTTAAAGCGCAAGTTAAAGTCCTTGTAACGAATATTATACGTAAATCTGTAGCTGAATCCGGTAACTGTTGTGTCGTGTGATGCACCTAATGTATGAGTTACTTTAGAGCCTAGACCCTGAAAATTAAGCGAGTGATACTTGAATAGTGTAAGGCCGAATCCAGCCGATGCTGATGTGGCTTTGTATGTGCTTGAAATGGCTTTTTCATTAATAAATTCGGTGTTAAATGATAAGCGACCAATACTTTTGCTTATTCCCACACTTTGTCCAAAAATGTTCGAATATGGGTTCTGAATCAATGCGTAATTTATAAGAGTATTTCCCTTTAAACGTAATAACCCTGTTAATCCACGTCCATTTAATGTGTGTAAGCTTCCATTACTTACATTGTAGCCAAGTTGAATATTACTTATAGGAGTGCTGTAAGTAAGGTTGTATAAAAATTGCCTGTCAAAATCAAATTCCTCATTGCCACCAAAATACAAGCTTTGAATTCCTGTTGAATATTGCAATTCCCTTTTTTTAGGAAATAATATACTTCCGTATGCTCTTATACTATTTCTGATAGGTTGAGTTGACATCAGGTTGTACATTTGATAGTCAAAATTAAGTGGCGATGAACTTTGACTTCGTTGGTTTACAAAAACGCTATTTAGTTTTTGAAGCTGAAGCGCTGTAGCTTGCATAGTTTTATCGGACGAAGCACTAATCATTACCGACGACTCTTTCCAATTGTTTTGATAGCGCATTCTGTCAGTAGGGTTCATTTTTGTTTGGTAAGCTACTGTTTGATAAATAGTCGTGTCGCGATAGGCTGGTAAGTTAATGAATTCCAAATATCCATCGCTGCTGCCTCTAAATGAAATTAGCTTTCCAACTTTGTAATCGAGTTTTATAAGCTCATTGGTGTTGCCTTTGTTCGATAATCTTATTTGAAGAGTTGTATTAGGATTTGTTTCGGTAAAATAAAGATTGGTTTTGTAAACCGAAAACTCCCATCGCGTTGCAGCAATAATCGAGATATTAGTTGATGCCATCGAGGCCTGGTCATCGGTGCGTAGCATTGCTGATACAATGTAGGATACACCTCCAGTAGCATTGCTCGAAGGCGAAATGTGTATAGGAAGGTAGGTAGTGTCGCCACTATTAATTGTGACTTCTTCATTGCCCATACTTATTATTTTCCAATTATCAGGCGACGTAAATGTTACTTTTGCATTTATAGCTTGGGATGATGCATTGTAAATCTTGAGAATATTAAAGCTCATATTGCCAGCTACAATACTATCGTTTGGTTTGCTAAATTGCATTTCTATTCCCAACGCATTGTTTTGCGAGTTTAAAAAAAGCTGAGATGATAAAATACAAGCAAAGAACACAACGAAAGTGCGAATGAAGTTGTAGAAGCTATGTTGTTGCTTGTGTGCATTCATTGGGGATGGCATAAAACTCAAAATCCAGGACCTGTAGGTACGAGTTCAAATTCAATTTCGATGTTGTAATAGTCAGGATCTTCGCCCATAAGTGAGCCATTGCCTCCGGCTGAAACGGGTTTGCCGCATTCGTATGAAATATTAAGTTGGTTGTTTGCCCAGTTTAAATCCGTCCAACTTACATTGGTATACGAAAATAACGGTACCCAATCTGATGATAAATCCTGATAACCATACGAGTGTCCACTTTCAAGACCTATCACATTTTCTGCTTTAATTCGTAATCTGTTTAGAGGTAAAACATATACATCACCTTTTATATTTGCCTGATTATTAAAGGCTCTAAAATACAAAACAAAACCTTGAAGTATATGGCCTACTATACTTGAGTCGGCTAGCGAAATGCCAAAGCGAGTGCCGGTTTGAACTTCAATTCCTTTTTTAATTTTACTTAAACTGCTAAAATTCAAAGGTAAACTGCTACCATAAAGTACATTTAGTCGTGCTGCATTCCATTCTTGCGAAAACACTTGTTCAATGTTGCTGCAAAGCACCACTGTTACAATAAATATTTTCATTAAAAATAGTCTGGTAGTTAGCATGTTATATTTAAATGCACGATACATAAACAAGAAGAAGATTGACCAACACTTATGCTGCGTTGATCAATCTTCAAAATTACTATATTTTTTCGAATTAGTCAATAGCCAAATCGAACATTACGTTCACAACGTAACGATCTGGTGCAGGACTAGGATTTTGATCGATAATTTTTACAGGATTCATTGGGCGTACAGTTCCTTGTTCGGCTGTACCGCAACGCCAGTTTAATGTAAATGAGTTGTCGGCAGCATCTCCAGCATTTGCATTTACTGTGTTGTTGTCTTCGATAAGAACTACAGGGTAAGTTTCAAGGCGAGCTACTTGAGTTGCATTAGCTGTTGAAACGCTAAACAAAGAAGCACCTGCTGTTGTACCTTTAGCTAAAGCTGCACCTTCGAAAGTGTTAAGTCCATTGTTAGTAATAGAAAAACCAACATTGTCCAACGAAAAAGCTGTGTTAGGATTGTCAGTACCAAGGAAAGTTGGTTCTTCAGTACCATAAGTTAATGCCCAACGAGTTGATGAAGAAACAGTAAAGTCTGTTTTGTACATAGAGCCTGAAGTTGCAGGGTTAGCCGCTCCCGAAGCAATTTGCGATGAAATACCGTTTTTGTAATCTTCGATAGTGTTAAACACAAACTCGATATTACCACCGTTTGTAACGGTCATGCGTAATACCTGATTTAAACTTACAGCTACCGGAATAACATTTCTGTCTTTCACTGCTTGTCCAAATGCACTAAAACCACAAATAAGCATTACTGCTGCTAAACTAATTTTTTTCATAAAAACTTTTTTAATTATTAATTAGAGATTTTGATTTATTGACTCCAATATTAGTATCAGAGCTATTTTGTTTGTTTTTTAAATTTGTAATTTTTTAAATTAAATATTATCTCAGCAATATCTAAAACCCCTTTTATTACTGCATTTCGAATGCGAATGTAGTAATAATTACTACACTAAAAAATAGAAAAATAAGTCTGTAGCTTTATAAAACTACGAAATTTCACACATGCCAGCTTGAAAATTAATAATAAAATAATTTTATACTTTGTATATCAGATAATTGGTCTTCCAATTTGTAACCATTACAAATATGAATAAAATAAAAAAATACTTTATAATTAACTTATTTTATTGAAATAAAATTGTCATATATCTCTTATGATGCCCTGAAACTGCCAATAGTAGGGAGTTTGAGGGGTTGTTAAATAGTTTTCATTTTTAAATATGGAACTTAAAAAACATAATTCAAGAAATATTTAACCAAAAAAGTGCAACTTTACACACATAAAAATATTACCTTTGCTCTCTGTAAAAAAACAAAAAATTATAAATTATGGGTAAAATTTCAGATGTCGTAAAACCAGGAGTTGTTACTGGATCCGACTTGCAATTTATTTTTAAGGTAGCTAAAGAAAACGGTTTTGCTATTCCAGCAGTGAATGTAGTAGGCTCGTCAACTGTAAACTCAGTGCTCGAAGCAGCCAAAGTGGCCAATGCTCCTGTTATGATTCAGTTTTCGAACGGCGGTGCAGCATTTAATGCTGGTAAAGGTTTAAAACTCGAAGGTCAACAAGCTGCTATTTTAGGCGCTGTGGCAGGTGCAAAACACATTCATACATTGGCTGAAGCTTATGGTGTACGTGTAGTGTTACATACCGATCACGCTGCTAAAAAATTACTTCCTTGGATTGATGGTTTGTTGGATGCAAGTGAAAAAAACTTTGCTGAAACTGGAAAGCCTCTTTTCAGTTCTCACATGCTCGATTTGTCGGAAGAACCACTAGAAGAAAATATTGAAATTTGCGAAAAATACCTTACTCGTATGAGTAAAATGGGTATGACTTTGGAAATGGAATTGGGTATTACAGGTGGCGAAGAAGATGGAGTTGATAACAGCGATGTTGACAATAGTTTATTATATACTCAACCCGAAGATGTTTACAAAGTGTATGCAGCTTTGAGTAAAATATCGCCAAATTTCACTATAGCAGCTTCGTTTGGTAACGTTCACGGTGTTTACAAACCAGGAAATGTTAAGTTGACTCCAAAAATTTTGAAAAATTCGCAAGAGTTTATCAAAGCTCAAACAGGTACAACCGATGCACATCCAGTTAACTTTGTATTCCACGGTGGTTCAGGCTCAACACACGAAGAAATTCGTGAAGCCATTAGCTATGGTGTAATTAAAATGAATATTGATACAGATACTCAATGGGCATTTTGGGATGGAATTCGTGGATTTGAAGCTAAAAATCGCGAATATCTTCAAGGTCAAATTGGTAATCCAGAAGGTTCTGAAAAACCAAACAAAAAGTATTACGACCCTCGCGTATGGTTACGCAAAGGAGAAGAATCGCTTATTGCTCGTTTGCAAGTAGCTTTTGAAGATTTAAATGCAATAAACAGTTTGTAAGCCAAGGCTTAGATTTAGTGTAATACATGGTTGCTTGGTGTGTTTTCCAAGCTAGCCAATAATCAAAAACAGCTTGAACGGGGTATTCCAGAACGAGCTGTTTTTATTTTGTATAAATCATATTTATTTGCTAATAACTATCATTTCTACAACAAACTCAATAGCTATATGTGGATTCTTTTTGCATTTGTCTCAGCTTTATTACTTGGTGTTTACGATGTTTGCAAAAAAACATCCCTGCAAAATAATGCAGTAATACCAGTATTGCAATTATCAATATTAATATCAGCTTTATTTTTAACACCATTTTTGCTCTTATCGTGGTTTTGGCCTGGTTTCGAGTCGAGTGTGTTTTATGTGCCGGCAGTCGATTTTGAAACACATTTAATGCTGATACTCAAATCAGTAATTGTACTTACATCGTGGTTGTTTGCGTATTTTGCAATAAAACATTTGCCTATTACCATTGCATCGCCTATTAAAGCCACTCAGCCGGTGTGGGTAGTTTTAGGTGGAGTACTTATATTTAGTGAGCAACTAAGTTTATATCAAAGTATAGGAGTCGGAATTACATTATTCTCGTTTATCTTATTTTCATTTGCAGGTAAAAAAGAAGGATTTTCGTTTACAAACAACAAATGGATTTGGTTTATAATACTTGCCACGCTTACAGGTGCCATAAGTGGTTTATACGATAAGTATTTATTGCGTCATATAAATCACATGTCGGTACTTGTTTATTATACCTATTATCAGGTTATAATAATGGGTGCAATTACTGCATTTTTATGGTATCCTACACGAAAAAAGACAACACCCTTTGAATTTCGATGGACGATTCCATTAATAGCACTTTTTTTAATGTCAGCCGATTTTACATACTTTTATTCCTTATCGTTCGATGATTCTTTAATTTCGGTAGTTGGCACCATTCGACGGTCGGGAGTAATAGTTCCGTTCCTTTTTGGAGCCATTATTATGCATGATAAGAACTTGAAATTGAAAATTATTGACTTGATAGGTGTAATTATTGGTATGATTTTCTTATTTCTTGGCTCAAAATAGATTGATAGTTTGTATTTAACATGCATAATATCAGCTGTATAGGTTGATGTGTATAAGTATTTAAAAAGAATTTTTCAAATACACTAAAAATTATTTGATTATTAGCAGAAAAGTTTGTATTTTTGCAAGCCGAAAAAGTAACATGCAATAACAAATAAAATTAAGATATGAAAAGCGGAATTCACCCAGAAAGCTACCGTACAGTTGTTTTCAAAGATATGTCGAATGGCGATACATTTTTCTCACGTTCAACCGTAAATACAAAAGAAACTATTGAAATAGATGGTGTAACTTATCCAATCGTAAAATTGGAGATTTCAAGTTCTTCGCATCCATTTTATACAGGTAAATCTAAATTGGTAGATACTGCAGGTCGTGTTGATAAGTTTATGACACGTTACGCAAAACGCGGCGAAGCTAAAAAATAAGTTATTGTAAAAAAACTCATTGTAAAGCTGCTCGAATTAATTTTCGGGCAGCTTTTTTTATGCTAAAAATTCAATTTTGTTCCTACATTTACGTAATTTACAACAATAACTTTTACATTAATGTAGATAAAATCCTATCCTCAAACTTTCACAATATACCATTAATATGCAATCATACAGCTTATTACAACACTGGCACAGCTATTGAATAGTGTGTGGCAGCATTGCTATATCTGGTGCACAAGAATAGTTCTGTTTATTGTCAAAAAAAAATGTACAATTTATGAATCAACACAATGCGTTTTATATGGATGGAACACTATCTATTTGCCGCGAAGGAGACGTCTTTCTGGGAAATGCGCAGGTTCGATTATTGAAACAGGTTTTGAAAGATGGTTCAATACATGCAGCTGCCAAAAATCTGAAAATGTCTTATCAACATGCATGGCATTTATTGGATAAAGTAAATCAATTGTCGCCACTTCCGGTATTAATCCGCCAAAAGGGTGGACGCGATGGTGGTGGTTGTGTGATAAGTAATTATGGGTTGAAACTTATCCGAACATTCGAAGCCAAAGAGTTGGCGTTAAAGGAATTTCTGGCCAATAACAACGCTGATTTTGATATCTGTTTTTTTTTATAATCGATATACTATCAATAGAATATCGCTTTTTTTTAAAGTAGCGTTATACTTTTAAGGTTATATCGGCAAGAAAGGAAACTGCCCCCATCCCCTAAAGGGGGGTAAGAGATAATAGTATTGGTGATTTTAACAAAGAATGATATGGAAATATGGAATAAAATAGACAAAAGTAGCTTCAGTTCCCCTTTAGGGGCTAGGGGCAGATTATTATTAATTGCTTTCACTTTTACGCTCGTGCTTGATGCACAAAACGTTATAATCGACGGAGAAATCCGTCCTCGTACAGAATATAGAGATGGTTATGGAAAACCATTGCTCACAACAAATGACCCCGGAATATTCACTATTCAGCGCACCCGATTGGGACTGACATTTACCAGCGGCTTGCTCACCACACAAATCACGTTGCAGGATGCACGGACTTATGGTCAAGCGGCAAACGCTTCGGATGTGGCAACAACTGGAATTTACGAAGCTTGGGGCGAAATGTTACTTGTTCCGGGTGGCTCGTTCAAAATTGGACGGCAAGCATTGAATTATGATGATAAACGCTTGTTTTCATCGCCAGCTTGGAGCAATACCGGAACGGCGCATGATGTAGGCATGTTCAAATACAATATCAATGATTTTCAGGCACATGTAGGTTTTGCTTACAATAATAACAGCCCCATTTCGTCTGAAAGCTATTATACGGCTATGACAAAATACCGCTACCTGAACTTTCTGTGGTTATCGAAAGATATTATTAACGGATTAAATATCAGTGCCATAGTTATTGATGAAGGAGTGCAAGACACTACCGGAACAAAAAATCCAACAACAAACTATTTGAAAACTAAATTGTACCACGCATTCACTTATGGTGGAAATTTGAAATTCCAAAGTGACTCTTTCCCGATAAGTGCGTTGGCAACAGCTTATTTTCAAGGTGGAAAAAGCGCAACGGGTAAAGCTTTAAATGGAATATTGTTGGCATTAAAAGTGGATTATAAAATCGTCGACTTCCTAACGACAAATATAGGTGCTGACTATTTATCTGGCGATAATAATAGTACAACAGATGGAATTCAAAGCAATTTCAAAAAAATGTATGGAGCAGACCATAATTTTAATGGAGTAATGGATTATTGGGACACACCGCTTACACAAGGTTTATTTGATTATTATGTTGGCGTAAGCGGAAAAATTGTCAAAAATCTAACTTTGGAAGGAGCATATCATGTTTACAACACTGAGTTTGCTGGTAAAAACAAGAAAAGTATTGACTTTGGAAAAAAGTTGGGTTCTGAATTTGACTTAATTGCGACCTATAAATTAAACAATTGGTCAACGGTTCAGGCTGGTTATTGCAAGTATTTTTCGAACAATAACACACTCATAGCTAAAGATTTAGTTGTCAAGGCAGGCGTAATTCCGGAAGTGCGTTCGCCACAATGGGCATACCTGATGTTTACTATTAAATCAACATTTTTAAAAACAGCCCCTAACCCCTAAAGGGGAATAGAAATATGTATTGATAAATTTAACAAATAGTAATATGGTAGAGATGAATAAAACAGACAAAAGTAGCTTTAGTTCCCCTTTAGGGGCTAGGGGCAGAATGAAAAGAATATTATTATCACTGGCATTTTTGCTATTGGCAATAAGCATTTCGGCTCAAAAAGTAAATGTAGCCGCAGCAACTAATCTAAAATATGTATTAGAGGAGCTGAAAATCGTCTATCAAAAACAAAATCCAAAAGCAAAAGTAAATCTCACATTTGGTGCATCTGGTATGTTGGTACAACAGATAACCAATGGTGCATTGTTTGATTTTTTTATGGCAGCCGATAATGATTTTCCTTTAAAACTAAAGGATAAAGGGATGACTTCAGGACCTATAAATACTTATGCTTACGGAAAATTGGTAATTTATAGCACAACCTTGGAGGTAGATAAACTTGGACTCGATGCACTTAAAAAACCAGCGATAAAGAAAATTGCCATTGCCAATCCCGAAACGGCAACTTATGGAACACGGTCGGTAGAATTGCTAAAAAGATTGAAACTATACGACCAACTTAAATCCAAACTTGTAATAGGTGAGAATATTGCCCAGACAGCACAATTTGCTTTTACGGGAAATGCCGAAATTGGCTTTATTGCCCTTTCGTTGGCTATTGCACCAGATATGGCCGGAAGTGGAAATTATTATATCATTTCGCCAAAATTGTATTCACCCATTGACCAGGCTTGTGTTTTGATTAAAACACCGGTACTAAATATCGAAGCCGTGAAATTCAAGAAATTTGTGTTATCGCCTGCAAATAAGGCGATTTGGGAAAAATATGGGTATACAATACCAAAGAGCTAAATGATTAATGGTTAATGATAAATGGTAAATGAAAAAATGGTAAATGATTCTGATTTTATAAACACGCTCCTCCTTACCGGAAAACTGGCGGGATGGACAACAGCTATTCTCTTTGTATTAGGTTTGCCAATTGCTTATGTGCTGTCTTACAAGCGTTTTTGGTTCAAATCGTTGGTTGAGGCACTGATAAGTATGCCTATGGTTTTGCCTCCTACGGTACTTGGTTTTTATATGTTGGTGGCTTACAGTCCGCAGGATGCTTTTGGCAGTTTTTTGGAAAAATACCTTGATGTGCGGTTGGCATTTAGTTTCGAAGGGGTATTGCTGGCAAGTTTGGTTTTTAGTCTGCCGTTTATGATACAGCCATTGCAAAACGGATTAACTGCTATACCTGTAAGTTTGCGTGAAGCTGCTTATACGCTTGGAAAATCAAAAACAGAAACATTTTTCAAAGTGCTTATTCCCAATATGATTCCGAGTATTGTTACAGCATTGGCTATGACTTTTGCACATTGTATAGGTGAGTTTGGCGTTGTAATAATGGTAGGTGGAAATATGTCCGGTGAAACGCGTGTAGCAAGCATTGCCATTTACGATGAAGTACAAGCGTTGAATTATGATGTTGCCAATCAGTATTCGTTGGTACTGTTTATCATTTCATTGGTAATACTAACGGTAATTTACAGTATGAATGGGAAAACTGCCCCTAACCCCTAAAGGGGAACAGAAAATAGTATTGATAAATATAACAAAGAAAGATATGATAAAAGGGAATATACCAGACGAAACTAAGCTCAACTCCCCTTTAGGGGTCGGGGGCAGTTTAAAGATTAACATCGAACGCTCCATGCTTACTTCGGAAGGTAATAGCCTGCTGAAAGTGGATTTAGAAATTGCAAATAACGAACTGCTTTGTTTGTTCGGGCATTCGGGTGCAGGTAAAACTACCTTGCTGAGGATATTGGCAGGCTTGTTCACTCCCGACAGAGGTTTTATTTCGTTTAACGGTGAGGTTTGGTACGATTCTGCAAAAAATATAAACCTGCCACCACAGCAACGTAATGTAGGCTTTGTGTTTCAGGATTATGCGCTTTTCCCAAATATGACGGTACGCAAAAATATTGAATTTGCTCAAAAAACGAATGATGCCGACGAGGTGAATAGTTTGCTTTCGCACTTTGGATTAGAAGCTTTGCAAAAACAATATCCGGCAAAACTTTCTGGTGGTCAAAAACAGCGTGTAGCATTGGCGCGAGCGTTGGCGGCAAAACCAAACCTATTGCTGCTTGATGAACCACTTTCGGCTCTCGATTATGAGATGCGATTGAGCTTGCAGGACGAGATTTTGAAAGCGCATAAGCTGCTCAATTCTCAAACTTTATTGGTGAGTCATGATAAAGAAGAAGTGCTCAAATTAGCCGACACGGTGGTGATGCTGAGGAATGGTGCGGTAATCAATCAAGGAAAACCTATTAATATTTTTACCTAATAAACCAGTTTTGATATTGTTAAATCTACAATAAACTGTTCACTATAAACTATCTACTATAAACTATTGACTAATAAAACTACCTTTCGCCTTCCCATTCGGCATAAAACTGTTCAAGGTATAGTTCCAAAAAACGGTGTCGCTCAGCAGCCATTCGTTTACCGGTTTCGGTATTCATTCTGTCTTTCAGCAACAATAGTTTTTCGTAAAAATGGTTGATGGTAGGTGCGGTACTCTTACGGTATTCCTCTTTTGTCATATTCAAGTTGGGTTTAACTGCTGGATTGTACATTTCGCGATTTTTAAAACCACCATAGTTAAATGTTCGGGCAATACCAATAGCACCCAGTGCATCGAGACGGTCTGCATCCTGAACAATATCTAGTTCAGGTGAACTAAATTCCCGAACCTGATTGCCTCCGGCAAACGATATATTATTAATTATCGCAACCACATGATTTATAACTGACTTTTCGACATGGTTCGATTTCAGAAAATCAGCTGCCAATTTCGGACCAATACTATCATCTCCATTATTGAATTTTGCATCAGCAATATCGTGAAGTAAAGCAGCTAAAACTATAACTTTTTTATCGACATTTTCGCTTATTGCAATTTTTTCGGACAATTGCCACACACGATAAATGTGCCACCAATCGTGACCTCCTTCGGCAACTGAAAGGGTTTGTTTTACGTAAGTTACGGTTGCGTTTATTAATTGTTCGCTTGTCATTTTTTTTTACAAAGATAGCTATTTCAAGTCAATTTTCTATATATTGACTGCACCTACAAAATGGTAGAAATACATGTTTTATAGCATGTTTTCCTACTTTTTTGTAGGTTTTTTTGTACTTAATGGAAGTGTTAAATATGTGTATTTGCTGTTTTTTGGAATTATTTTCGGGTTTTTATTTGTCAGATAATCTGTATTTTAAATGGTAAATGGTAAATGAATAAATAGTAAATAAAAGTTAATGGCACGGTAAATGAATAAGGACTGTCAGAATTTAAAATTTAATTCATAAACAGAGTATTCATTTTAAAGTATAAAAAAGATGAGAAAGATTGCAATTTACGGAAAAGGTGGAATTGGCAAAAGCACAACCACTCAAAACACGGTAGCCGGATTGGCTGAAATGGGAAAAAAAGTAATGGTAGTGGGTTGCGACCCTAAAGCTGACTCAACTCGTTTGCTGTTGCACGGGCTGGCTCAAAAAACGGTGCTCGACACGCTTCGCGACGAGGGTGAAGACATCGATTTGGATGATGTGTTGAAACCAGGATTTAAAGAAACGAGTTGTGTGGAATCGGGCGGTCCGGAGCCGGGTGTGGGTTGTGCTGGTCGTGGTATTATTACTTCTATCAACTTGTTGGAGCAACTAGGTGCTTACGATGACGACAAAAACTTAGATTACGTTTTTTACGACGTATTGGGTGACGTGGTTTGTGGTGGATTCGCTATGCCAATTCGCGATGGTAAAGCCGAAGAGGTTTACATTGTGGTATCGGGCGAAATGATGGCTATGTATGCCGCTAACAACATTTGTAAATCAATTTCGAAATTTGGTAAAGTGGGTACTGTTCGCCTTGGTGGTTTGATTTGTAACTCACGTAAGGTTGATAACGAAGCCAATATGATTCAGGAGTTTGCCAAACAGTTGGGTACACAAATGATTCACTTTGTGCCTCGCGATAATATGGTTCAACATGCTGAGATTAACCGTATGACGGTAATTGATTATGCACCTGAACACAATCAGGCTGACGAATACCGCGCATTGGCCAAAAAAATTAACGACAACACAATGCATGTAATTCCAAAACCGTTGGAAATGTCAGCTTTGGAAGAGTTGTTGGTAGGATTTGGTATTATGAACTAAGAGAAAGAGACAACGGACAGCAGACAACGGACGACTGTCGTCTGTCGTCAAATTAAAAATTTACAATTAAACATTCATAAGATATGTATTTATTAAGAGCAATAGTTCGTCCGGAGAAATCGACCGTAGTTATGAAGGCATTATTCGATGCAGGCTTTCCGGCAATCACAAAATTAGCAGTTTTCGGTCGTGGTAAACAACGAGGTATCAAAGTAGGAAATGTAACTTACGATGAACTTCCAAAAGATTTATTAATGATGGTTATTCCTGAAAAGGACAAAGATTTCGTAATCGAAACCATTATGTTGGCAGCCCGCTCAGGCGAAAAAGGTCAGTTTGGCGATGGTAAAATCTTCGTTACTCCTGTAGAAGAAAGTTATACTATTTCGAGTGGAAAGAAAGATTAAAACGATACTGCCCCTAACCCCTAAAGGGGAATAAGACGTAGTATCTTATAAAATATGGGGTGTTAAATAATTAACAAACTTGGTCTTAAAGCCCCTTTAGGGGTTTGGGGCAGATTAAATTAGATTGTATATGAAATTAATATTAGCAATGATACGCATTGACAAAATGGCTGCTACTAAGCTGGCACTTTCGGATGTTGGTCTGCCCTCGTTTACCGCTATGCCGGTACTTGGACGAGGAAAAGGCAAAGGCGGTTTTGAAAATGCAGCCGGACTCGACGAAGACCAGAAAGAGCTCATTATTGAGATGCCGCGTTTGAAATCAAAACGCATGATAACGTTGGTGGTTACCGACGACAAAAAAGAATTGGCCGTGGAAACTATTATCAAAACCAATCAGACAGGTAAAAGTGGCGATGGCAAGTTATTCGTTATTCCGGCAATGGATTCAGTACGTGTTCGCACAGGCGAAACGGGTGATATTACACTTGATTAAATAAAAACATTATGGGAAAGACATTAATAGATGAACTTGAAATGAATAAGTTTACTGAAGAAGTAATCAAAGCTTATCCAAGTAAAGTTGCAAAGAAAAGAGCAAAGTCGATTGTTATAAACGACCCTGATTCCATACCCAAAATACAAGCCAATGTGCGCACCATTCCGGGTATCATTACCCAACGTGGTTGTACGTATGCAGGTTGTAAAGGTGTGGTTCTTGGGCCTACACGCGACATTATCAATATTACGCATGGTCCTATCGGATGTGGTTTTTACTCGTGGTTAACGCGTCGTAATCAAACCCGAGCCGACAAACCTGAAATGGATAACTTCATTCCGTATACGTTTTCGACCGATATGCAGGATTCAAACATTGTATTTGGTGGTGAGGAAAAACTAAAAGTAGCTATTCGCGAAGCCATTGAATTATTCAGTCCAAAAGGTATTGCTATATTCTCAACTTGTCCGGTAGGTTTGATTGGTGATGATGTTCACCGCGTAGCCCGTCAGATGAAAGAAGAATTTCCGGGCGTAAATATTTTTGGTTTCTCGTGCGAAGGTTATCGCGGCGTATCGCAATCGGCCGGTCACCACATTGCCAACAATGGTTTATACAAAAACCTGATTGGAAATAACGACAACTACGTACGCAAAAACAAATATGCTGTAAACGTATTAGGCGAGTACAATATTGGTGGAGACGCTTTTGTGATTGACGAATTATTCGAAAAAATTGGTGTGGATATTATTGCAACCATGTCGGGGAACTCTACGTTGGAGCAATTCGAAACTGCACACACAGCCGATTTTAGTTTGGTAATGTGTCACCGTTCTATCAACTACGTAGCCGAAATGCTCGAAACTTCGTTCGGTATTCCATGGGCAAAAGCCAATTTTATTGGCGCTGAAGCCACTGCCAAAACATTACGTAAAGTGGGTCAGTATTTTGGCGATCAGGAACTGATAGACCGTATTGAAGTGGTTATTGCCGAAGAAATGGAAACTGTAAAAACAGCTATAGAACAGGCAAAAGCTAAAACAACAGGTAAAACTGCCATGATGTTTGTTGGAGGTTCACGCGCTCACCATTATCAGGAATTATTTAACGAATTGGGAATGGAAACGCTTGTTGCCGGTTATGAGTTCGGGCACCGCGACGACTACGAAGGCCGCCGTGTAATTCCAACTATTCAGATTGATGCTGATAGCCGTAACATTGAGGAAATTACCGTTTACCCGGATGCCACCCGCTTCAATCCTCGCAAAAGTGAAGAGGAATTGGCTCAATTGAAAGAAGCTTTCGATATTGAATTTAACGAATACAAAGGTATGATGACCGATATGAAAAAAGGTACATTAGTGATTGATGATTTGAGCCATTTTGAAATGGAAAAATTAATTGAACTCTATAAACCTGATGTATTCTGCGCTGGTATCAAAGAAAAATATGTGGTTCAGAAAATGGGAATCCCCATGAAACAGCTTCACAACTACGATAATGGTGGCCCTTATGCCGGTTTTGCCGGAGCTATCAACTTCTACAAAGATATCGAAATGATTGCCTGCAGCACCATTTTTAAACAAATGAAAGCGCCTTGGGAATCGGAAGAATTAGTAGAAGCGGAATACGTGTTTAATTAAAAATTATAAGATTATGTTACTCAGACATACCACAGCAAAAGAAATAGACAGGAAGGCGTTGACAATCAACCCCGCTAAAACCTGTCAACCGATAGGCGCAATGTATGCTGCATTAGGTATCCACGGATGCTTGCCTCACAGTCATGGTTCGCAAGGTTGTTGCTCGTATCACCGTAGTGCGCTTTCGCGTCACTTCCGGGAGCCGATTATGGCCGGAACAAGTTCGTTTTCCGAAGGTTCGTCGGTATTTGGTGGATCAGCCAACTTAGTTACTGCTATCGACACCATGTTTACGGTTTATAAACCCGAAGTAATTGCCGTACATACCACTTGTTTGTCCGAAACCATTGGCGATGACTTAACGCAAATTGTGTCCAAAGCCAACGATGATGGATTAATACCAGACGGTAAACAAGTTATTTATTGCAATACACCAAGTTACGTAGGTACACACGTTACGGGTTATTCCAATCAAGTAGCTGCATTTATTAAGTTTTTCTCAACTGCTACGCCAAAAAAGCGGAATGTGATAAACATTGCAGCAGGATGGATGGAACCTGCAGATATGCGTGAAATCAAACGCCTTACCAAGGTAATGGAGGCCCGCACAATTTTGTTTCCTGATTTTACCGATGTGTTGGATGCCCCACTCGATGGACATTACAAAATGTATCCCAACGGTGGAACAACCATTGCCGACATGAAACTAACCGGTGACAGCAAATTTACCTTAGGATTGGGTCAATCGTGTACCGAAGATGCTTGTATCAAATTGGATAATAAGTGTAAAGTGAAATTCGAAATGCTTGATATTCCAATTGGTTTCAAAGCTACCGACCGCTTTTTAATGTCGTTAAGCCGTCATGCTAATTTACCAATTCCGGACAGTTTGAGCGATGAACGTGGACGCTTGATTGACTTGATTTCGGACAGTTCGAAATACCTATATGGCAAACGCGTTGCGCTTTTTGGAGACCCGGATACGCTTATTCCGTTGACAGAATTCCTGGTAAGCATGGACATGAAACCGGTTTATGTAATTACCGGAACGCCAAGTAAATACTTTGATGTTCGTATGAAAGAGATATTGAAAGATATTCCGGAAGCGAAATTCAAAAGTGGCGAATTGGCCGATATGTTCCAATTGCACCAATGGATTAAACAAGAAGGCGTTGATTTGCTGATTGGTAATACCTACGGCAAATACATTGCTCGCGACGAGGATGTGCCATTTATTCGATTTGGATTCCCTATTGCTGACCGCCCCGGACATAATTATTTTGCCAAAACAGGTTACGATGGTGGTGCCAACTTGGTGAAACAAATTATGGATGCATTTCTTGACCATTTCGACCGGACTTGTCTGGAAGAGAAAGTGGAGTGGCAACTTTAAAAAAATAAACCACACTAAGTCACAGATATTAGATAATCAATCATTTAATTGCGCAACTGCGGCTTTGTGTGGATTATGAATTACTGTTTAGTTGCATCCGCAAAGTGTTGTTTTTAATTATACTGCTTCAATTTTGGCAGCACTTTGCGGTTTTTATATTTTTTGGTAATAACGGCTTATCGTAAAAGGTAAAGCCGTTATTTTTCAATAATTTCCCTTACTTTGCTTTTTAATTGTTCTAAATCTGGAAGATATAATTGGTATTTTGATACAATCAATTTTGAAGCATCTTTTAGCATTGCATATTCCACCAAGATATCATCTTTCTCCTCTGACAAAATTAATCCAATTGGTTCGTTATCTGATATTTCGTTTACTTCTTTTTCGTAATAACCCAAATATAATTTCATCTGCCCTATGTGTTCGTGCTCCACCTCACCAATTTTCAAATCAATTAAAACATAGCATTTTAGTTTTACGTGATAAAATACCAAATCAACAAAATAGTGTCGGTTGTTCAATGTAATACGCTGCTGGCGACCTATAAATGCAAAACCTTTTCCTAGTTCTAATAAGAATTGTTGAAGATTGTTTATTATTGCCTTTTCTATATCATTCTCAGTATATTCGTAGTTTTCCGGAAAATTCATAAATTCAAATACGTGAGGATTTTTAATAAAATCTTCTTCCGATTGAATTAATTGTCCTTTTTTGGATAACTCCAACACTTTTGATTTATCTTTTCCAATAGCAATTCGGTGAAATAATCCTGTTTTCTTTTGTCTTCGTAATTCACGGATAGTCCAATTTTCGGCTATAGCTTGTTTTTCATAAAATTCTCTGGCCAAATCATCATCAACTTTCAAAAGTTCGCAATAATGCGACCAAGTCAATTTGTGTGACAATGTCTCACAAATTGGAAATTTATTGTATAATAACCTCATATAGTTAAGGTTGCTCCGACTAAAGCCCTTCCCAAAGTGTAATGATAAATCTTTTGCTAAGTTTTCTAAGAGTTGCTTACCATAAACAGCTTTCAATTTTCCACCTTGTTCAAATTCGATAACATCTTTACCTATTTGCCAATAAGCATGAAGCATTTCAGTATTAACAGCCGAAATTATATTATTTTTTGCCGATTGATATGTTGTTCCAACCTTATCTATCAACAATTGATAATCAGTACTTTTTCTTAATTCATTCATGTGTTTATATTTATTTTTTTAAGTCACATGGAACCAGCCTACCGCAGTCAGAAATGCCCAGCCCAGCGCGAGATTTTACGCTACGGGTAGCGAGGCGCGTGTATGCGTATTTTATTCTTGTTCCTCAATCTTTTTAATCTTGTCAAGTGTGTCAATAATTAATCCTTTCCACTCATTTTTTTTGTTGAGATATTCTACAATGCTCACATATTTGCCGTTTCTCTTAACACACCACTGCCATTCCTTATAACTGTCATCAAAGTTTGCATTTAATAAAGTCGCAAGATTTTTCAGATAGTCAATTCCAATTTGTTTGTCCCCGATTTCGTTCGTATTATATACAATTCCATAAAACCAAACTTCACCACTTTCTTGAATAGAAGCAAAATTATAATTCTCATTTGGGGATTTTATATTTAATGATAATCTTTTCCCTCTACCAAGTTTTGATACGAAATTCAACTCAACTGTCAGTTGTTGAATGAATTCAAATAAGATTTGTTGCATTTCTTTTCCTATATTTTTTTCTAGTCTTTCGTAAAATACCTTTTCAGAAATACTTATGCTGTTTTGGTTCTCTTGTTTTTCATTAAATCCAGTTTCTACATAGCTGTCAGAAATTCTATATACGATTCTTTCGATTTCTTTCGTTTTTGCAATTATTCGTGGAGTTATAATTAATTCTTCGGTTTTGGGATTCTTAAATACAGGAATCTCTATAAGTCCTAGTGTGAAATTTAAGTTTGTATTTCGGTGAATATATGAAGTTAATTCTTCCATGTTTTCCCGAATTCCATCTCCTATAATTGTCAGTAAAAATCGACCTTTCTGTAAATTCTTTTGTATATTGTCAATGAAGTATGATTCGTCAATTTCAGGGAAATACTCAATTAAGATTTCGAGTAAACTTGTCTTGTTGTCGTTACGAGCTTTTAAACACTCTGTTTCAAATTTCTTAAAATCCCATTTGGATAAATCTTTTGCATAATCAAGAATTTGTCCTATTGCTTTTCTTCTTGCTTCTGGATTCCGCCATAGTTTGCACTCGCCAATAGTTATAAATCCATATTCGTTTATATAAATCAAGTCTATGAGACCAGAATCAGTACTTAATTCTCTACAAATTGGAATCATTCCTATAAAAGTTGGTTCTAACTCGTCAAATGGTAATATCTGTGGATTTTGAAAACATATTTTCTGAATCCAATTTTCATCATAAAGCGAAGTGTTAAAATGTACTTTTTCTAATGTTTCTACTATGTTGTTCCTCAGTAGAATTGGCGTTGTGTGCTGTTTCACTGTATTTTTATATTTAGATTTTCAATTTTGTCCATTTATTTGATATAGTGTCAAATACAAATTTTACATTCAATTTATGCTCGAAATTGTCTTGATTTTGAAAGTCTTCAAGTTCTAAGTTGTTGTCGTTAAGCTTATTCACTAATTCGTCTGAAACATAATCTTTGTAGTCATTATGAACTATAGAAAGGTGTAAAAAGTAAAGTTTATATTTGTTGTTAATTGTCTGAAAAGCTAATTCGAAATTTTCAAACTGACTCTCTGTATTAATAGATAAATCTTCGTCAAGGAAGTCATATTCATTGTGTTTGTAAATGAATTCAAATTTGGATTTTATTTGTTTTCTTATAATGGAAATGCTTCCACCTTCACCACCTATTTCAAAAACAATTTCAGTTTTCTCAGAGTCAATGGTTGTTTGTATTTGTCTTGTCTGTTTCATTTTCTTTGGTTTTGAGTCGTTGTTTAACTTCTTTCTTTTTTTTATTAAACTACGCATAACGACTAAGGCTAAGCGCATTTGGCGGTTTGCGGGAGTATTCACTGTCGCACAGCGACAAAGTGAATGCGGGCGCAACACCTGCTAAATGCACGTCAGCCAGCCAATGGGCATAGACGTGTGTTATGGGCTGTTTTTTTGTTTTATTTTAATTTCTCTATATTTCGTCCACTCACCATTTTTATGATAATATAAACGTTGTTCCTTTAAAGATTTGTCAACGGTAAACGAAAGTGTTTTGGTAATATAGTCTGAACCTAATGCGTTAGAATCATTCACTTTATAACATACACTGTCATTAGAATCATATTTGTTAAACTTGCCATTTAATACTATAATACAATTACTTTCTCCTGTTAATTCAGTCTTTTCAAATAGACTTAAGTGGTTTAATCTAGTTTGTCTTTCAATCCAGCCTTGTTTAAAGGAAAATTTGTAATTTCCAATTGTTATGGTATCGTTTGATAAATGGACCTCTGAAATAAAAATACCCTCTTTTTTGGATTCTTCAATTTGCTTAGTTGGATTATTAATGTAAGTCATTCCAAGTGAGTCAAAATATGATAAATATGTAATCAATATTACACATGAAACACCCATGACCAAAATAAAAATTTGGACACACAAGGAGATGATTATAGGCTAAGTATGTATCTTTGTGTAAACCAATAAATTTACGTTATGGACACAAAGAAAGTAGAATTTGA
>Ga0247837_1001476_pt1 | contig 48388 bp, 40 predicted proteins | sample LaCtaG_2_FD_187115 | JGI IMG/M metagenome (GOLD analysis project Ga0247837, IMG submission 187115) | Freshwater microbial communities from meromictic Lake La Cruz, Castile-La Mancha, Spain - LaCruzMarch2015_14.5m | ecosystem: Environmental > Aquatic > Freshwater > Lake | place: Spain: Castile-La...
TTTAAAGGATTAAGGGATTTCACTGTTTTTATTATGGTACTTGCAGTACTTGTCGTAATTACAGTATTAATCGTTTAAAAGTGAGGGATTTACTTCCAAAATTGATTAATAAACCAACCTCTAATTTGAATCACGGATTTAAAGGATTAAGGGATTTCACTGTTTTTATTATGGTACTTGCAGTACTTGTCGTAATTACAGTATTAATCGTTTAAAAGTGAGGGATTTACTTCCAAAATTGATTAATAAACCAACCTCTAATTTATATGCTTTCAAATAATTGAGTACTTGCGCCAAATGTACATCTTCAAGTTGGATCATGGCTTTTAATTCCACCAATACTTTGCCTTCAACTATAAAATCAGCACGCCTTCTACCTATGGGCTCGGATAAATCTTTGTAGAAAATATCTTGTTCAATTTCTCGGGCAAAAACTAAACCTTTTTCCTTCAATTCCCATGACAAGGCTCTTTGATAAATAAACTCTTGAAAGCCGTTACCCAAAAACTTGTGAACTTCAAATGACGCACCAAGTATTTTTTCTGTTATATCTTTATATTTTAATTCCGCCATTTCTTGTTCTTGATTAATAGAATCAATGTAATCATTTAATTCCAATAGTCGACGAATTAAATAATCCGTAAAAAAATACTCCGTGAAATCCATTAATCCTCTAAATCCGTGATTCAAACGATTTTTCAGGAACAAACCATTCACTAGTCTCTTTTTAGGTTACTTCAATGCCCCTTTCTTCTTCACTAAATGCCAGTATTATTGCATCAAAGAAGAAATAGGCATAAAGCAATGCACAAATAAATAATCCGTAAAAAAATACTCCGTGAAATCCATTAATCCCACTAAATCCGTGATTCAAACGATTTTTCAGGAACAAACCATTCCACTAGTCTCTTTTCAGGTTACTTCAATGTCCCTTTCTTCTTCGCTTATGCCTAGATTAATAGAATCTATGTAATCATTTAATTCCAATAGTCGACGAATTAAATAATCCGAAAAAATAATCTGTGAAATCCATTAATCCCTCTAAATCCGTGATTCAAACGATTTTCCAGGAACAAATCCTACATTAGACCCTTATCAGGTTACTTCAATGGCGCTTTCTTCTATGCTTATGCCTTGATTAATGCATCAAAGAAGAAATAGCCATAAGGCCTATCCACGAATTAAATAATCCGAAAAAATAATCAGTGAAATCCATTAATCCTCTAAATCCGTGATTCAAAATCAACTATTCCAGCAAGTTACCAGCCACATTCACTTCCCGTTCCAATTCAACACCAAATTTTTCGCGAACAGATTGTTGTAATTTCTTCGAAAAAGTAAGGATATCCTTTCCCGTTGCCCCACCTGTATTTATAAGAATAAGCGCCTGCTTTTCATAACAACCTACCCTTCCTTCGGAATACCCTCGTCCGTTTGCTTTTTCCAATAACCAACCAGCGGGGATTTTATATCCATCAGGTAATTTATAATACGGCATTTTCGGATAATCAATTTTTAAATATTCATATTGTATGTCTGTTATCGTTGGATTCTTAAAGAAACTCCCTGCATTGGGTACTAAATCTGGATTAGGGATTTTGGAATTCCTGATATTCATAACTGCTTTGGCAACCTCAAGTATCGTTGGTTTTAGGACACCCATTTTCTCAAGTTCTGATGTAATTGCACCATATTCCGTATTTAAAATGGCGTTTTTACTCAACTTAAACTGAACACTGGTGATAACCGTCTTATTTTTCCAACTTCGTTTAAAAATACTATCTCTATAACCAAACTGGCAATCATCCAATCCAAGTTGATACCATTTATTTTCCTCAAAATGCCAACAACGCAGGGAGTGAAAAACATCCTTTAATTCAACGCCATACGCTCCTATATTTTGAACCGGTGCAGCACCTACGGTCCCGGGGATCAGTGCTAAATTTTCAATACCTGCCCATCCATTTTCTATAGCATGTAAAACCAAATGATGCCAATCCATGCCGGCTCCAACTTCTATAAAAATATCATCAGTCGATTCATCTAGTATTTTTAATCCATCTATTTCATTTTTCAAAACAACACCGTTCACATCACCTAAAAGTAGTAGGTTACTCCCTTTCCCTAATACTAAAATATCTTTATAATGATTTGAAATACGCTCAAAATCATTCCTTTGGACGATAGTCGTTAATTCCTCCTCATTTTTAAATGAAAAAAAATGAGATGCAAATCCTGGTGTTTTAAATGTAGTGAAATGCTGAAGTGAAAAATGTTGCCTATATTCCATTTGATTAGGTGCTTAGCTTTGAACTCAATATTAACGGATAATTATCAGAACTGCCAATTATCCATTAAAAAAATTAATTTTGTTAAAAAAATAAAGATGAAGGCATTTGAGGTAGTTGGCGGAAAGAAACTTATAGGTGAAATTACACCTCAAGGTGCTAAAAATGAAGCATTACAAGTTATTTGCGCTGTTTTATTGACAGAAGAACCCGTTAGAATAAGTAATATTCCCAGTATTCTGGACGTAAAATTGTTAATTGAAATTTTAAAAGAATTAGGTGTAACGGTACAAAAAGAGTCGGAGGATACTTTTTTGTTTAACGCAAAAAATATTCTTATTGATAAAATCGAAGATCCTGAATTCCACAAAATAGCCAATAAATTGCGTGGTTCCGTCATGATTGCCGGACCTTTACTTGCCCGGTTCAACAGGTCATTCATACCTAAACCTGGCGGTGATAAAATTGGACGGAGGCGAATGGACACCCATATCATTGGATTTGAACACCTGAACGTTCATACTGAATATGATAAATTACACGGTTATTTCAAACTTACCTCCAATGGGCTGAAGGGAGCTGATATTCTGCTCGATGAACCTTCCGTTACGGGAACCGCCAATATTGTGTTAGCTGCCGTTATGGCAAAAGGCCATACAACGATATATAATGCTGCCTGCGAACCTTATCTGCAGCAATTATGTACCATGTTAAACAAGATGGGCGCTAAAATTTCTGGTATAAAATCTAATTTATTACATATAGAAGGCGTCTCTCAACTCGGTGGAACGGAACATCGCATTCTACCGGACATGATCGAAGTTGGTTCTTTTATTGGATTAGCTGCTATGACCAATAGTCCATTGACTATTAAAAATGTAGGTCTTCAACATCTGGGTATCATTCCTGACAAATTTAAGCAGTTGGGTATTGCCATGTCATTCAAAGGAGATGATATACAAATTCATGAACAAGACCAATATGTTGTACAAGATGCGCTCGATGGTTCCATGCTCACTCTTTATGATCATCCCTGGCCTGGACTTACCCCCGATTTGCTGAGTGTTCTTCTCGTTGTGGCAACGCAAGCTAAAGGGAGCGTATTGATTCATCAGAAAATGTTTGAAAGTAGATTATTTTTCGTCGATAAGTTAATTGACATGGGCGCCAGAATTATCCTTTGTGATCCGCATCGGGCTACTGTCATCGGCTTGGAAAGGGAGCAGGCGCTCCGTGGAATCACTATGAGTAGTCCCGATATTCGCGCGGGTATGGCACTACTTATTGCTGCTTTAAGTGCTGAAGGAACCAGTATCATTAATAATATAGAGCAAATAGATCGGGGTTACCAATTTTTAGATGTCCGCCTAAATGCATTGGGAGCGGGTATCAAACGCATTGAATCGTAGGTAATAAATTTACAATAAAGTCAATTTTGTTCATAACATATTGATTTTTGTGGAGTTAAATGCATTTTCCCAATGCAAGTATATTCAAATCAAACGGATAAAAAATGATATAAACAGATGAAAAGCATTTTGCCATTTTCTTTTAAGGACGATTGGGCAGCTTCTTATGCCCATAGACACAATGTCGGCAGCCATTTTTACAACAATGCCCTCTTAATAAATGATAAAATTCCGTAAAAACCCATTTGCCAGATACCAAATAATAGTGAACACCTTCTTTCAGGTCTGATGGTTTTAATGGAAAAAGGACATGTTGTTCATAAGGGATTACGACCATTTGATGGTCTATTAAATAGGTTAGGGTATTTTCACTCAGATAGATGCCATCCGTAGCATATTTTTCCCTTAACTGTTGAATTTCCAGTGGCTTGTTCGTGGAGGAATTACTCATTTTTATGTTATTTCATCACTTGACCGATATTAAATGCAGCGTGCATTAGATTCATTTCTGTGTTCAATAGCGCATCCTCCAAAGAACCAGGGCCTTGGGAAATACTAAACGCCGCTTTTAAACCTAAGTCCGTCAATTCTTCCGAATTTAGATCTAAAGAACCACAAAAGGCGATGACAGGTTTATCATATTTTTTGGCCATCTGACAAACTCCTTTTATTAATTTACCCTGTAAGGTTTGCTTATCTAACGCACCCTCGCCAGTGATTACCAGATCAGTTTCAGGTATAAACTTTTCAATATTAGAATATTTGAGGATTAAATCTATGCCAGATTTTAAGGAAGCGCCTAAAAAAAAGCTGGTTCCATAGCCCAGGCCACCTGCAGCACCAGCACCAGGTAAATTTTGCTTCACCGTGTTATTTAATTGGGAGCAGATACCATAAAAGTGTTTCAAACCATTATCTAAATATTTGACAGCTGAAATATCGGCACCCTTTTGAGGAGCAAAGACAAATGCAGCACCATTTGACCCAAAAAGAGGGTTATCCACATCGCAAAGAACCTCAAAGGTAACCTTACTTCCTACAAATTTGGCTGGTGGTAATATCTGAAAAACCTTAATCAGTTCATTTCCAATGGGTTCACAATCTTTACCAATATCATCTAAAAATCTCCATCCCAACGCTTTAGCCATTCCCATTCCGGCATCATTGGTTGATGAACCGCCCAGGCCAATAATAATTTCAGTAGCCCCTAATTTACAGGCATAGTTAATCAATTCACCCACACCATAAGAAGAAGTATGTAAAGGATTCCTTTCAGAAGGACTTAAATGTTGCAATCCAATAGCTTGAGCAATCTCAATAACAGCTAATTTTTTTGTTTCCGAAAACAAAAAATGTGCCTCCTTCTTCCGTCTTAAGGCGTCGTCCACCACTACGGAAACCAGATCCATTTCTAAGTATAGTTTAAGGATATCAATCAGTCCTTCCCCTCCATCTGCGAGAGGGAAGCAAGAAACCTCATCGTGCGGACTTGATTTCAACCAACCATTTTTTATCGACGCGCAAACGGCAAAGGAATCGGCTGCGTCTTTAAAACTATCTGTGGCAATAAGCACTTTCATTTTCCAATATTTATAAAATAAAATATCCTGTTCGTAAAACAAACGAACAGGATATCAGCAAAAAATAAAAATTATTATTTATTGGGGGTCTTCAAAACTTTGATGAAAAAATACAAAGTGAAACCAGTAACTATTATTACAGAACCCAACCACATAATTAAAGCTGAAGTATTCATAATTTATTTTTTATTCGTTAACATTAACATGGACATTATCATTGAGTTTACGTTTGCGATAAGCTACATAAACCAAAGAAGCGATACCCACCCAAAGGGCTAATAAAAGTAAACGGGAAAAATTTTGGAAGTATATCGTTTTCCTAATTTTCTCAGCTTCAGCACCTGTTGCTGTAAGTAAGTCATTATTTAATTTAACCTGGGTGATTTGCTCCCATATACCTGGTAAACTTGAAAAAAACACCCATCCTAAAAGTAAAGGAGTAATGACCAAAATAATGTATTTGAAAACAACCGGAACTTTAATATCCGCGCCTGAGATTATCTCAGACCAACCTCTTTTAATACCAAAAATCCAGGCAAACAATACGGTTTCAAACAAAGCAAAAACCACTAAAGAAACGGTCCCCGCCCAATAATCATATTCATCAAAAACACCATATTGAAAGAAAACAACGGTTGGTAAACCCAAAACAAAAACAATAACACCGAAAGCTAAAGCCGACGGACCACGTTTCCAGTTAAATTCATCTTGTAAGAAGCCCATTACAGGTGTACCCATTGCCAATGAAGAGGTAATTCCGGCAAAAAATAATAGTCCAAACCAAGCTACTCCTGCTAAAATGGCTAAAACTGGCCCCCATTGCTGAAATAGATAAGGCAAAGTTCTAAAACCTAACCCTAATCCGCCCACTTCGCTAACCAGTGCTTTCATTCCATCAATTCCAAAATATCCAACAGTAATAGGTATTAAAATCGCTCCACCGAGAGCAACCTCCACAAACTCATTCATCCAACCCGCACTCATGGCATTTAGGGCAATATCATCTCTTTCTCTCAAATATGAAGCGTAACATTGAATACTACCCATACCAACAGACAAGGTAAAAAATATCTGACCTGCAGCAGCTAACCAAACTTTTGGAGACCAGATAGTGTCAAAATTAGGCGTCCATAAAAAATTTAATCCTTCTGTACCATCGAACTCTGCACCATTCGTTCCTGCTTGTAAGCTGACACCACGAATAGCAAGGAAAATACCAAAAACGATAAGCAACGGCATACCTACCATGGCTACTTTTTCAACACCTCCACTCAAACCTTTTGAAAGTATGTAAGTATTTAAAACTAAACATAATATCCAAAACATATATGGTTGTGGGCCACTTAAACCTGTATATTCCACAAAAACATTAGAAACTCCCTCCCTGTCTAAACCATTAAAAGTTCCACTGATAGAATTCCAAACGTAACCTAATGCCCAACTTTCAAGATAACAATAATAGGCAGCCACCGCAATATTTGTAAATATGCCAAAGACCCCGATATATTTCCATAACGATTGCTTGGGAGCAAGACTGTCTAAAATAAAAGGCGTTGAATGATGACCAAATTTTCCTCCAAATCTACCCATAGACCATTCTATAAATAAAAGGGGAATACCCATTAATAAGAAACAAATAAGATAGGGAATGATAAAAGAACCTCCGCCATTTTGAATGGCTTGAACTGGAAATCTAAGAAAATTTCCCAATCCTACGGCATTTCCTGCCATTGCCAATACCAATCCGACCCTTGTACCCCAGCCTTCTTTCGTTGCTGTACTGCTCATATTATGATGATTTTAAAAAATAAAAAATTGCTTTCTTAAGAAAACCTTTTAATTACTTCGTGAAAATAACAAAATTAAAGATAAATGTTAATCTTTATTTGTTTCATTCTTAAATAAATTACTTGCCAATATCATATTCATCCTTGCGTTTTACACGTATATTCGATAAATAATTGGGTTTATATGCAAATTTATTCGTTTCCCGCCCTACTTCCTCCCGAACCATTTGGCTTAGATATAGATTCATTTTGTGATGCCGCCAGAACGCAACTTTCAAAGGCCTTTCTACCTTTTAAAAAGCCCCAAGCTCACAATAAGGGCCTTATCATTTTAGAAGTTATTACCGATAATTTAACATCTGTTGGCATCATTTGCCTTACCAATATAAAGGATTATCAAGAAAACAAATTACAAGTTCACGAAGACATCATTGGATCGAAGCTAAAAAAACAGAAGGAATATCTTGTTAAACAAGGCACATTTATAAAACCCATCTTAGCCGCTGTTGAAGACCACATTGACCTTTCCAACTGGCTTCAAAAAGAAAGGCAAAAACCAATGTTCAAAACCTTTCATTCCTTGAAAAGGCATCAAATATTTAATCTTTGGCTCGTAGATGATGTTGACGCCATTTTAGAGGTAAAAGAAATTTTCCGCACTAAAATTAACCGTGCAATCATTGCAGATGGTCATCACCGTAGTGCTGCCTGTAAGTCATTGTTCGAAGAAGGAAATAAGCAGTTCAACTACTTATTTACTGCGTATTTTCCCGTTAGTCAATTAAAAATCCTTACTTTTCATAGAATCTATTCCCTACCTAAGCAAACCGATGTTAATCTGGTTTTATCCAACTTAACATTATATTTCGAGCTAATAAAATTGACAAGCCCCCTACTCCCTTCAGGTAAGAATGAAGTATTGATCGGATTGAAAGATGAATGGTACCAGGGAATTTTCAAAAACATACCTCCCGGAAAACCGGACGTCATTTATGTCGATGAATTATTACCATCCATAATAGATGTTAAAAATATTGTCAATATCCATTATCCGGAAGATGCTATTTCTATTCAATCGTTCGTAAATGAAAGAAAGGATAACAACCCTATTCTGGCACTAAGTTTTTTTTCCATTCCCAAGAATGATTGGGTAAAAGCAGTAAAAGATCAGCTGTTTTTTCCACCAAAATCAACTAGATTTATGCCCATATTGAGAAGCGGATTAACGATGTTTGATTTCAAAAATACTCCACCCCTGCCAATAGATTAACTGACGTTACAATTTATTCTACTATGATTCGCCAAATAAGTGCCGACTATATTTACCCCGTTTCCTCCAAACCAATTAAAAATGGTCTGCTCACTTACGACGACCAAAGTGGAGAAATCATCTCCCTGGAGGGCCCGAATTCTGAAACATTTTCGTCTGTTGAACATTATTCCGGTATATTAGTGCCAGGTTTCATCAATGCTCACTGTCATTTAGAGCTATCCCACCTTAAAGGACAAATTCCAACAGGAACCGGCCTTCTTCCATTTTTAAAAGCCGTTGTTACCCTGAGAGAATTTCCTCAGGAAGTCATACAACAAGCCATTGAGGCACAAGACCAAGCTATGTGGGAGGCAGGTATCATGGCTGTTGGAGATATCTCAAATAAGATAGATACAGCAAATTGTAAGCGGAAAAGTCCGATTCGTTATGCCACGTTTATCGAATTTTTCGATTTTATGCAACCTCATCTGACCTCAAAATTTGTATCTCAATATCTTGAGGTTTACCAAAACTTCCAGCCCAAAAAAGAAGATAAATTAAGTGCTGTTCCCCACGCGCCTTACACCGTTACGGCAGATTTATTCAATGAAATAAATAAGATAAACTCCCCTCTTGATATTGTTAGCATTCATAATCAAGAGACCGTTCATGAGGATGAATTATTTTTGACGGGAAAAGGAGGATTCCCCTCTTTCTTTAAAGATTTTGGATTTGATTTCTCAACTTTTTCCCCTACAGGCAAACCTTCTATTTATTATGCCATGGAAAATATGAATCCACATAATAAAACCCTGTTTATCCATAACACAAAAACGTTAGCCTCGGAAATTCAAGCAGCAGAAAATTGGTCTGAGAACAAAATCTTTTGGGTAAGCTGTCCAAACGCCAATTTATTTATAGAAAATAAATTACCCGACTACAGTTTATTTTTAGCGCAGAATGCCAAAGTCTGCCTGGGAACAGATAGTTTATCCTCAAACTGGCAACTCTCTATTCTTGAAGAAATCAAAACGCTTTCCAAATATTGCTCTTACCTTGATTTTGACACCCTCATTTCCTGGGCAACGCTCAATGGAGCAGAAGCCTTAGGCATGTCTGATACCCTGGGATCTTTTGAACCTGGAAAAACGCCAGGCATATTGCTTCTTGAAAATTTATCAGAAGACAAAAAAATAAATGCAGAAACGACGATTTCAAGAATCTGTTAAGGAATCTATTTTTTAATTACGACCTTTCCGGTAAAAATCTCATTTCCTGAAATGGCTCTAAACAAGTAAACGCCATCAGATAAATCGCCTATAAAAAGTTCATTTCCCGCATCAAGGGTTACATTTCCCATTTTTTGACCTTGTAAATTAAACCATTCCACTTTACTTGCATTGGGAAGATTTTCAAAGTATAAATAGGTGGAAGCAGGATTTGGATAAACCTTCAGGTCTGTAGTTTTTGAATGCACAGCAAAAAGAGAGGTAGAAACCGATAATGATTTGAAAAATAAAACGCTGTTTAGCAAAGCAGGCTCAACACACTGGCCATGACTGAAGGCAGAATTTAAATCTTTTATGAAAACATTTTGCGCGCCTTTTGCCCTCATCACAGAATCGGCAAAAATGGCATTGGTGTACCCAACTTGTTCATCTGCCTTACAATATAATATTCGCGTGGGCGCCTTTGGAACCCAATCGTAGGTATCGTTGTCTTTTAGAGCCAATCGAACCGGATGGTTTGGATTATTTTTTATGTTATTTACTACGCTGTCCTGAAAAATATAAGATGGAATAGCTTTTCCATAATCTTTTTTTAAAGCTGCAGTAAGTAAGGTATTCATTTGATTTAAGCCAATTTCTTCTTTTTGCCTGCGCAATACAATATCCAGATAGGCAGGCTTTATTACTTGATTTAAGTTTGTATATAGCTTATAAATTGGATTATAAGCCAGAAGCGTGTGAGGAACATAACCAGAAGTTCCATATTCTTTGTCGCTCAATAAAATATCGAGCATTGAAGTTGAAATACTATATGGTCCCGATAGATGGGCGGCACCAGCCACTTTAAAGCCTGGCATTGGATTTTTTTCCAAATCACGGTGTAAAGCCATACTGGCATGACCACCTTGAGAATAGCCTGTGATGAATAATTTTTCATTCAATGTAATGCCTGCATTGGCAGCAAAAGTAACTGCAGCTTTTAACATATCCGTAGCGGCCCATGACTGTGATGCTGCGTGAACATAAGGATGATATCCTCTGGAAGTTCCGAGTCCCAAATAATCAGGTAAAATGGTAAAATAACCCAATCCGGCAAAAACAGCCCCTGCTTCCCAACCTCCTTTTACATTAGAAGGCACGTCATTTCTATCATCTACCGTTCCATGCTGATAAATAACTGGAAAAAAAGATTTCTTACCATTCGATGGCAAAATAATCAAACCCGAAGCAGTATCCGGCTTTCCAAATACATCTACAGTGGAATAGGTAATTTTATATAGTTCAATGCCATTTTCCAACAAGGCACCATTTGCCCCAAAAAGAAAAGACAGAAAATCTCTTGATATAATTCCCGCTGGCGTAGTACTGATTAATTTTTGTCCAGCTAGAGGATTAATGGTAAAAATACTCAATAAGGAAATAATTAATCGCAGATATATGTTCTTCATTATTTAAAATTTTAGTTGAATCCAAATTTACAGGCAATCATTGGAATATTCTAAAGTATTTTAGGACAATTCACAAAATTGTTCCTCCTTACTCCAATCGAGCATAGGAAATTCATCTTTATATTGCTTTAGTTGGACTTTATACTTTTGTTTATAATTTATCCATAGTTCATTGTCACCATCAAAAGGCCTATGGTTCAACGATTTACCGAATTTTTCCCAAATTTTTACTCTTTCTTTTGTCCTTTCTGAAAAAAATACCGATTTAAATCCTTCGAAAATATATTCGATGGCAAGCTCCGAAGGATGAATCATGTCTTGCGCATAAAAGCGGTAATCTCTTAAATCATCCATCATAATTTCGTAGGCAGGAAAATAATAAATTTCCGGCATTTTATTTACCAAGTCAGAAACAGCCACCTTCAAAACGGACTTAGATAGCTGATTTTCAATCATTCCCATTTTTAAATGTCTCACAGGACTTATGCTCATAATGATATGTAAATGAGGAAAAAGTCGTTTCAGAGTAAATAAAGATTCCTGAAGTGTGTTAATAATCTCCCCAGGAGACAAAAGATGTCTGTAAAAAAAATGGCCAGGAAGTTTATGACAATTTCCCACTATTTCGTTTTTTTCTTTTGTTTTCCAAACGTGTGCAGTGCCATAAGTGAGCATCAAAATACCCGAAGTTTTCAAATAATTTATTAGCTCTTGTTTTGACTGATGAATTTTTTCCAGCAGCAGTGCTTTATCTTTATGTTTAAAAGATCCATGATACTTTATAGCATGCCAATAGCCCTGATAAAAAATTAATTCTTCTTCTTTGCTTTCAAGGTTCGCCACATCAAAAATGGCGTGAATTGATATTGGATCAAAGAGAGTTCCAAAAGGATTTATGGCAACGGGGAATTTGGCAGCGACCATTCTTTCTCCAATATTTTGAGAAAAACAAGAACCTAAGGCTAAGATAGATTGAGGATGGTCTATATTGAAAGTAGCTTTTGGAAAATCAATGGGGGTACGAAACATGTCATTCATCCTGGTTAAACGTTTGGAAAAAATAAAATAACTCCCGTAAAAATACTATTTTCAACTTGTCAAAAGTCTAAAATCATGTATGATCAATAAACAAACCTATGTCCAGCCGTCGAGTATAGAAGATTGGGTATCAGAAATAAAAAATGGCAATATAACTTTACTTAGCAAAGGTATTACCCTGTTAGAAAGTAAGTTGAAACAAGACAAAGAAAAAGCGGATCAGATTCTTTCTTATTGTTCCCCTTATGGGAGCCTTTCTTCATTAAGAATAAGTATAACAGGCGCACCGGGCGTAGGTAAAAGTACATTTATTGAGTGTTTAGGTAGAAAATGGACAGAAGAAGGTCTGAAAGTAGCTGTTTTGGCCATTGACCCAAGTAGTAAAAACAGCAGAGGAAGTATTTTAGGAGATAAAACAAGAATGGAAAATCTATCTAAAAATCCACTGGCATTTATCAGACCTTCCCCTACGGGTAATGTACTTGGTGGGGTTAATAAACATACAAGAGAAACCATTTTATTATGTGAACTAGCTGGCTTTGAACGTATTATTGTAGAAACGGTGGGTGTTGGACAATCGGAAACAACCGTCAGTGAAATGGTTGATTTTTTTATACTCTTATTATTGCCTGGAGCGGGTGATGAATTACAAGGTATCAAACGAGGAATTGTTGAGATGGCCGATATGTTGCTTATAAATAAGGCAGATGGCAGCAATTTATTAAAAGTTACCGAAGCGATAACGGCTTACACCCTCGCTTTACATTTATTTCCACTTCGAAAAGATCAATGGAAACCACCCGTATTACGATGTTCCTCCTTAGAAGAAACCGGATTTGAAGAAATTATGCAACAATTAATTTTATTTAGTTCAACTAATTATCGCAAAAATGAGTTATTGGATAAAAGAAAACATCAAATTGGTTATTGGTTTGACCAATTGATTGAAGACAAATTACGAGAAGACTTTTTTTCTTTAGAAATGACAAAAGAAAAATATTTACATTTGAAGAATAGAGTTCTTTCGGGCGAAATGGTTCCCGGAAAAGCTTTGTTTCAACTTTTTAATTTAAAATAGTTTAATCATGAAAAACTTAACCTGGTCCGTTGGACTCATTGTTGCGGGATTAATTCTCCTTTTTGGTGGTTGCAACACCTATAATTCATTAGTTAACCTGGACGAAGATGTTGAAAATGAGTGGGGAAAGGTACAATCAGCTTACCAAAGAAGAGCCGATTTAATCCCTAATCTTGTCAATACAGTAAAAGGGGTGGCCAATTTTGAGCAAACTACGCTAACACAAGTTGTTGAAGCCAGAGCGAAAGCGACAAGCACAACGATTGACCCATCCAATATTACGCCTGAAAGCCTGAAAGAATTTCAACAGGCACAACAAGGACTTTCCTCTTCTATCGGTAGGTTGTTGATGGTCAGTGAAAACTATCCAGAATTGAAAGCCAGCAATAACTTTTTAGAACTACAGGCGCAATTAGAAGGAACTGAAAATCGTATAAAGGTTGCAAGAGACAACTTCAATGATGTAGTTACCACATATAACAAAAAAGTTAGAAGATTCCCGGCTTCCCTATTTGCGGGCATTATGGGCTTTTCTAAGCGCGCGCAATTTGAAGCTGCAGACAATGCACAAGATGCACCTACGGTCACTTTTTAGTTTTAAATAAGTTATGGCAGATTTTAAATTAAGTAAAGAAGAAGAAAAGAAAATCATCGAAGCCATTCGATCTGCCGAAGGACAAACCTCAGGTGAAATACGCGTTCACATTCAGAAAACCTTAACCCTTCCCGTTTATGAGGAAGCGGCTAAGGTTTTCCTGAAGCTTGGCATGAACAGGACAGATCTCAAAAATGGCGTGCTCCTGTTTATAGTTCCCAATAAAAAACAGTTTGCTATTTTAGGTGATTCCGGAATAAATCAGTTGGTGCCCGAAAATTTTTGGGCAGATTGCAAAGATTCAATTCATGACCATTTTTCTAAAGGTCAATTTAGCGAAGGTATTTGCAATACCCTTGATAAAATAGGTGAAAAGTTAGCTCATTTTTTTCCTGTTTCAAAGGACGATATTAATGAACTCAGCGACGAAATTACTTACAGCGAATAAAGTGTAAGTTCCATAACCTGAATTAAACTGCCATGTTCCAATTTTCTTTTAAACGCTTTCTTTTGTTGCATTTATTCATCATTATTGGTGTTTATTATGGAAATGCAAAGGAAATTCCCACTAAAAGTACCTTGCAGGTCTATGATTATGCCGGTATTCTTAAACCGAATGAGGTTGAATATTTACAAAGAGCATTAAAGGACTGGCAAGATTCTACCTCCATTGAAATGGCTGTGGTTATAGATAAATCGCTGGAAGATGAAGATATTTTTGAATACTCTTTAAAAATAGCTCAGTCTTGGGGAATTGGTGATAAATCAACTAATAACGGGATTTTACTCTATATTTCCGCAGAAGATAAAAAAATATTCATGCATATTGGTCCCGGTTTACAAGGGGTTATTCCAGATGCTTTGGGTAAAAGAATCATTGAAAATATAATAAAACCTGCTTTTAGGGAACAAAAATATGGAGAGGGCATTGCCTCTGCTATCCTAACATTGCAACAACTTGCCGCTGGAACCTATCAGGGCGGTAATAGTGAGGGCGTTGATGGTGCTTATGGATTCTTTTTCCTCCTATTTATTCTAATATTTGTTATCGCTGTTTTTTTTCTTTACCGTTCTGCCAGCCGTTCTCATACCTATTCCAGATCAGGTGATTACCATTCATCCGGTGGTATGTGGATTTTCCCAGGCGGTGGCTTTGGCTCGGGTTCAGGAAGTGGCTATGATAATGATTCCGGTGGTTTCGATTTCGGTGGTGGCGACTTTGATGGCGGTGGTGCAGGAGGAGATTGGTAATGTTGTTTTAAGGATAATATTTCCTACTCCCAAAATAATTACATCGCTATCTTAAACTTTATGGGTTATGAATACTAAAAAAACCAAAGGGTTCCTTCTTTTTGTTTTTATTCACATATTTGGTTTCGTCGTTGCTCAAAATACCAACACTGGAAATTGGATGCAATATTTTGGAAACAAAAAAATAAATGAAAAATGGAATTGGTGGCACGAAGTTCAATATAGAAACTATAATGCTGTCGGAGATTTAGAGCAATTATTGATTAGAACTGGCATTGGCTATAATAGCTCTAAAACGGATAATTTGCATTTAGGTTATGCCTATATCCTATCAGAACCTTATATTAACGGAACCGCTGAAAAAAATAGAATAGTTGAAAATAGAATATATCAGCAATTTGTGAATAGGAATACAATGGGTAGGGGAACTTTTATGACCAGACTGCGGTTAGAGGAACGATTTTTTACAGATGATTTTAAAGTCAGATTTCGAGCTATGAACTGGATAAATTATCCACTTCATAATAAATCAATCATTGATAAAACATTCTACCTGTCAGGCTATCATGAACTTTTTCTAAATGGCAAAGGTCCTACCTTAGACCGGTTAAGATTATACGGTGCGCTAGGGTATTTCATTAACAAGAAAATCAAAATCGAACTAGGTTATTTATCTCAGATACAAACAAATAAATCGAGAGGACAATTTCAAATGGCTGTATTTACAAATTATTAATAGCCTAATTCAAAAAAATAGTCCAGCATCAATTGCTATTTATTTTTTTACTCCTGTTTTCAGCCTCTAACAAAATTATATTTTGAATAAATCTTGATGTCTATCTATTAATACTACTAACCTAGTAGAATAATTCATCAATATATGGTTTTTATAAAACTATTTTAACTTTATTTAACTTAAACACACAATATAATGGTAATATAGCATCATAAATAGTCAAAATGATAGTAGCTAAACGCGAAATATGCGCCTAATTTTGTATTGTAATTATCGTAAAATTATAATCCAAAACAAATAGACACATGAAAACACTTCTTTTATTCATTTCAATGGTGCTGATTACGCCGCGTTTACATGCATCCTTTGATGTTTCACCTGTCAGTGGCACAAAGAAAATTGCTATTACCCTTAGCGAACTTAAAAGTCATGCAAAAATTGAATTATTGGATCAACAGGGAATTATATTAACCTCGACAAAAGTTAAATCAATAAACTATCAAAGTATTTTTGATTTAACGGAATTGCCTCAGGGGAAATATTTTCTTTCCATTCAATTAGGAACTAAAGAATGGGTTCAACCCATTAAGCTTGAAGGAGATAAGGTAAACATTGATAAAAATGCAATTAGAGAATATTTTAGCCCTGTTTTCCATTCAAGTGGAAACAAACTGGACTTAATATTATTAAATCAATTTTTAAGCCCAGTTGAAATCCATATTTTGAATGAAAATGGTCAAGCAGTTTTTAACGAAAAACTAGGCAGTGTGTTAAGAGTTGAAAAAAGATTTGATTTAAGCACATTGGAGGCAGGGACTTACACCATGGTAGTAAATGCCCATAACAGAAATTATTATCATACCATAAGACAATAATTTTCCTGGTAGATAGTTTATAAAAAGTATCATAAAAAAGAGTACTTTTGCAACAAAATTATTGAACCCATGAAAATTAGCATTTATTTTTTTACTGCAATACTTTCTTTGGTTATTATCTCTTGCGTTCCTGACAATAAATCAGAGGAAGAAGTAGATAATTCTAAGCCGAAAACGATGGTTTATACGCCAGAAGGCTTTATGATTGAAAAAGTACCTGATCCTATTCCAAAAGTGCCTGATTTACCTATTAAAAAAGCAGCACTAAAAGATTTCGTAGGTAGTTTCTATACATCAGACTACCCTAACAGAGAATGGAAAAAATTAGTTATAAAAGATTTGGGCAATGGTAAGGTAAATGTTCACGTGGGTGGGCGTGAATCGAATGGAGTTCCAGTTTGTAACTTCAAATATGACGGAGTTTATAAAGACGGGCATATCATTGTTCCCATTCAACCACAGGGAATGGACGGTATCAGGATTACCATACAGAAAACAGACAAAGGTGAAATGTATTTGAATGCAAAAGGTCCTGAAGAAGACGCATACCGGGCAATGGAGTTATTCTGTAGGGTTTATACCACTATATCTGGTTATTACAGAACCGTTCCTGGAAAAAGTTAAGCTTTTAAAATATTGATTTTCAAGGAGGATTGTCACATAAAAGTGGCAATCCTCTTTTTGTTTTATAATCTTTAGACTTCCATATTATTTATATTACTCAATACAGCAGGTTGGAAAATACGTACAAGTGTCCTATTCAATTTCGATACTTGAACCTATTTTTATGAAAGGTTAAAGGTCGTAGAAAATAAGACTTAGTCATTTATTTCTTATTTTAAACTGCGGTTAAGGGTGTATTTGTTATAATGCAGGGGGAGAGCGTATAATCTCTCCCCTTGATTTTTGTAAGTTCTGAATATCCAACGATTTAACTGTTAAAAATTTATTCATTTAATTTAGATTCAAAAATAAACCTTCATTTATGGAAGAACTTATTGCACTCGTTAAATTATTTAAAACTATGCCTGGTAACGCCAAGGCAAGATTATTAAGAAATGGGCAGGACAAATTAAAAGTCATGTACGATTTTATGGAAAACATAAATAGTGGAAAGTTTACCTCTGATGAAGACGCAAGCAAACATTATTTTAATACCACATCAAAGAATACAAAATATTATTCGTTAAAAAAAAGATTGCGAGACAAACTATTAGCATGGATTTTGAATGCAGAAAATCCCTATTTAAAATATGAAGAATTAGAATATGCCATCATATCCTTGCACAGATTAAGCGCTCAGGCCGGTATATTGAATAGTATCGGAGTTTATGGTTCAGCGAATAAAATAAATATTAACATTTTAAAAATAGCTGCGAAATTTGATCTGACTGAATTTGGAGAAAACGCGGCTCGTAATGTCAGAGATTTTTATGCCCTTAGAGAACTTAATTTATCAAAATTTAATTTTTACAATACCTTGCTTAAAAAATTAAATGCTGAAAATACGGTAGAACACCTTGCCGATGAATTATATGCAAGCTTTATGGTTGCCTTTCACTCAAACAAAAAAAATCGAAGTATATTGGGGAATATAGTTACCAAATACATTTTACAATTTGAGAAGTTATTGCTAATCAACGACTCTGAAAAAATCAAACAATTTATAAGTAAAATCAACATATTAGCATTAATCTCAGAAAAAGAATTTCAATCCGCCCTTTATAAAGTTTCAGAAAACCTGGTTAACTTAGAAAAAACATCCTATCAACAAAATGTCCTCAAAAATGAATTAATTCAGCAACAAATGGTTTGTTATCTTAATCTTAAACAGTTTGATGAAGGAAAAAAAGTAGCCGAGGATTTAGTATTTATGCACACTACCTCCAGTGAAATAACTTTAGAAAATGAGGAAATAAATTTTTTACTCTCTCTCCACGGCCAACACTACAATGAAGCCGCCGGCGTTTGGTTAAATGTTTCAAACAAGGGTTTACTTAAAAACGTTCATGGTATTATTCGTGAAAAATGGGAGACTTACAAGATCTATTTGTATTTTCTTCATTCTACGGGAGAGATTTCAATAGATTTTTCAAAGACCATATTTAAAGGTTTCAGACAGGCAAAATTTTTTAACACTGTGCCCATTCTAAATAAAGATAAAGCGGGTATGAATGTTTCCATTTTGGCCATTGAGTATATTCTATATCTAACCCAGGGTAAATTTGATAAAATAACCGACAAATATGAGGCCATGTTTAAATATTCATACCGTTATCTACGTGATGAGGAAAGTCTGAGAAGCTATAATTTTATTCGATTATTGTTACTCATTCCCAATTGTGCTTATAATTGGAAAACTATTTCAGAGCGGGGCGAGCAAATGCTAAGAAAAATATCCTCTCATCCAAATATTGAATCTTCCATAAAATCAGGGGCAGAAATAATACCTTATGATGTACTTTGGAAGCTTATAAGTAAACATACGCCCCATCGCAATTTTAAATTCTGACAGAACCTGTTTTTCGATAAAACGCGTCGAACAGTTTCTCGAATTATAACTTAAACAACCCTTTTCGTAGGGTGAAATTCTGGAGACTACTCTTTGAAAGTCCTCTTTTATTGCTGTTCTATTTGTATATTTGCGTATCGAACCAAAAACTATGTCAAAGATAAAACGTCATTTAATTACTTCCGCTTTACCTTACGCCAATGGGCCACTGCATTTAGGTCATTTAGCTGGTGCCTATTTACCCGCTGACATTTATGTTAGGTATCTACGACTTCTTGGAAAAGACGTTTTATGGGTTTGTGGTTCCGACGAGCATGGTGCTGCCATTACCATCAGAGCAAAAAAAGACGGTGTGTCTCCCAAGGTAATTATTGATAAATATCATGCGCTCAATAAAAATACTTTTGATGCACTAGGTATTTCATTTGATTTTTATCATAGAACGAGTGAGGAAATTCATCATAAAACATCTCAAGATTTTTTTACAAAACTCTACGAAAAGGGTGATGAATTTATTGAAAAGGTAGTTGAGCAATATTACGATGTTGCATTTAATCAATTTCTCGCCGATAGATACATTACCGGAACTTGCCCAAAATGTGGGCATACCGAGGCTTACGGTGATCAATGTGAGTCCTGTGGCTCTACACTTTCACCTACTGAATTAATAGCTCCAAAGTCCGTTTTGAGCGGTGAAGCTCCCATTCTTAGAGAAACCAAACATTGGTATTTCAGGCTTGATAAACATGCCGACTGGCTTAAAGAATGGATAGAAACTGGGATTCTGGATGGAAAACAACACCATGACCCCAATTCTTGGCGAAAACATGTGACCGGTCAGTGTTTATCCTGGTTAAATTCAGGCCTTCAACCTCGTTCAATTACACGAGACTTAGATTGGGGTATTAGTGTGCCTCTGAAGGACGCAGAAGGCAAAGTCTTATATGTATGGTTTGACGCTCCTATTGGTTATATATCAGCGACAAAACAATGGGCGCTGGAAAACGGGAAAGACTGGGAATCCTACTGGAAAGGGGGAGAAGAAGTAGAACTTATTCACTTCATTGGAAAAGATAATATCGTTTTCCATTGTATCGTTTTTCCAGCTATGCTAAAAGCACACGGCGATTTTGTACTCCCCAGAAATGTCCCAGCTAATCAATTCCTGAATTTTGAAGGACAAAAGTTTTCAAAATCCAGAGGGTGGGGATTAGAGCAACATGAATATTTACAAGAGTTTGCCGATTTTCCAAACAAGGAAGATGCTTTGAGATATGCCCTGCTAAGAACCCTTCCGGAAAATAAAGATAGTGATTTCAAATGGGACGAATTCGTTGATTTTCATGATAAAGATCTGGCAGATAACCTCGGTAATTTCTTAAACAGAGTCATGGTTCTTTCCCATTCCTATTTCAATGGGGTAGTTCCTCCTGCCCCTTCCCATTGGTCAGAACCCTTACAGCGGGTTTTTGACATTGTTGAACAGTGGAAAACGGAGATGGAAAAATTTTCCTTCAAGGCAGCATCTCAATCCTTTATGGATGTATCGTCCTGGGGAAATACTTATCTTCAGGAAAATGCACCCTGGTCTTTATATAAAGCAAATCCAACAGATCCACGGATTGCTGAAATCATGTTTACAGGACTGCAAGTATCCGCTATCTTAGCTATTATGGCCGAACCATTTATCCCATTTACCTCAAAACGGATAAACGCCATGTTAGGCTTAAACGCGCTACCTGCCGAGTCCTTAAGGTTATTTTTAAATGAATCTGTCAAACAACCCCTTATAAGCTCAGGAAGCTTGCTGGGTGCGCCCGAAGTATTATTTCCAAAAATAATAGACAGAAAAGACACCTCAAGATTGTCTATCATAGAAAAGCAAAAAGCAAAATTACAGGCCATTATGGAAGAAGAAAAAGATACCTCTTTCCCTCCTTTAAAACCAAATATAACTTTTGACGATTTTGCCAAACTAGACTTAAGGTCAGGTATTATTCTTGAAGCCGCCGTGGTTCCCAAAGCGGACAAATTACTAGTGTTAAAGGTAGATTTAGGTTTTGAAATAAGAACCATCGTTAGTGGTATTGCCTTACACTTTTCTCCCGAAAGTTTAACTGGTAAAAAGGTGGTTGTGGTTGCCAATTTAGAACCAAGAAAACTAAGAGGCATCGAATCTCAAGGTATGTTATTACTCGCCGAAAGAGGAACGGGAGAACTGGTTTTCGTTGGTGCTGACCAACCAATGGAAGGAGGTTGGGTAGTAAAATAATAAATCCTTTATTGATGTATACTCAATAAAGGATTTAATTATATCACCTTTTTATAAACGAGAGGAGGAATACCTCACTTATCTCATTGGAGGACGGCGTCTTTTACCTTTGCCTGCCCCGGCAACTCTCATGGTTTGACCTATAGCTCCCATTCTGGAAGCAGCTTTCATTTGTCCCTGGTTAGCCAATGACTTTTCGAACTGTTTAATTTGTTCCTTTAATGTACTTTCTGTAACTCTCAGTTGCTTTATCGTTCTCATGTGAATTTCTGCTACCTTCCACTTCCCTTTGGATGCTGAAATATTAGCCAGTTGTAATTCAATCATTGCCTTCTCGTTATCAGAGGGTAACTCTATGGCTTGTGCTTTTTTCAAATAAAGTTCTCCTTCATCAATATTTTTCTTGGCTATTAAAACAGAGCCTTTTAATAGGTAAAAATAAGCTCTATTTGTTGTGTACAGCCAATCTGGCTTTAATACCAGATTAAGTCTTTTGTCCGTAGCATCATAATCGCCCATTTGCATTAAATTGGACGCGGATTGCACGGTTCCTAAAAACACATATCCAGCAATTAAAATGGGAAGCGCCAGATAAAATGGAAAAGCGTACCAAAATCCCAAATAAACATTTAGCAGTATGGCCACTGGAATGAAAAGCGCAATTAAAGCAAATCGTAGATAAATATTGATCGACAACATAATTTTCAGTTTAGCGCGAATATAAGATTAATGAGGCAAGAATTAGTCATATAGGACTAAAAAAGACGTTTAATTAATTAAAAACTACGTGTTAAGCCCGACCCGATGTTATCGTAAAATGAGTGAATGTAAACTTCTAAATCTATCTTTACCTCCATTTCAAGCCCTTTCTGTTTTTTTATTAATTCTATAAAAGTAGGCTTCAAAGCTATAAATTTTTGAATCTCACTTTGGTATAGTGAATCACTCTTGTCTGCTTCGAGAAGTAATCTATCCCTGACTTTTTTCTGATTGTAATCTTTATTAGGCACAGCATAAGAAACATTTACGAATCCTGAAAAATCAAAATCATAAGGAACTATATACATTTTTCCGTTTTTCTTCGACTTGTATATATCCATATTTTTAGAAATAGTCGTTGACCAATCTACATTACCAATCAGATACTGAAAAAGTCCATGTGTCCTAAAATTACTATCGTCAAAATTTGATCGGGGAAGATTAAAAGTATCTTTCATTTCACTTAAATCATGTCTTTTCTCGAAAGATGATTTATCTTCTAATAAAATAGCCATTCCTACTATTTTATTTTCACTTTTGGTGTCTTGATAGGTTATTTTCAGCAGTTTGGACCTATAACTCAATGGCGAAACCTGTTGATATAACTGATAAGCAAGGAACTCCTTAACAATATTTACATCCCCTTCTTCACCTTCTAAACAGTGAGTTACTAATTTATATTCATCTGCTTTCGATAAACCATTATCGCTTAATTCTGATTTATTGAAATTCAACTTAAGCGGAGGAAAGCCGCACATGCGACGTCTGTATTTACCTCGTAAATTAATATTTACTGAAAAACTTAGGTTTTTTCCTGCAGCAGATTTAAAAACAAAGGTGCCGCCCATTTTATCCTCATTGTACCTATTGTTGATTAAAGAATCAAGATTCAAAGAGATGGTAACAGATACGTAATTCTTTCCCTCCAGGAGATCAAAAAGATCTGGCTTAGCAAAAGAATTGCTTCCTGCCAGACTAATGGAAGAAAGCAATCCAAAAAATATAAAATAAATAAAACTATTTTTCATTAAAAGCTATTATCGCCTCCATCATCTTTTAGATCCCGGTTGTTAACTCTTTTAGTCCTTTCTTTAGGCGCCTTAAAATCAAGCTTACCAAAACGATAACTAAAATTGATACCATAAGATCTTTGAGCGAAGGCATTCTCACTACGTTGATAGAAATTAGTACCCTCTAATTCATTAATGAAACGTAAATCACGGCTAAACGGTTGAACGGCTACGATACCAATAGAACCTTTTTTCTTCCATATATCTTTTTGTATGGCGAAGCTTATCCGTTGATAAGATGCTCTTGTTCCCTGTAAGCTGGCACGTGGAGAGCTATAAAAACCATTTACTTCAAATTTGAAATTTGCAGGTAAAGTAACTGTAGAACTTAAGTTACCATTCCATACGATAGCTTCATTAGTAAGCACTCTACCGTCAATATTTCCTGAAACATTATATAGAGATACATTGACACCACCTCGAAGGGATAATTTATCTTTTATGTTTGCTGAACTGAACAAATTCACCCCATAATTTCTGTTTATTCCTATATTCCTGAAGGAATTTATACTTACGCCTTCTTTCGATATCGTTAAGAAAGATTCAATAACGTCATTTGTCTGCCTGTAAAAAATACCAGAATTAATTACAATTCCCTTAACAAAAGTGCTATAATTTATTTCATACTGATCTGTATTTTCAGGTTCAACCTCTGGATTTCCAACGGTTACATCTCTGGGGTCTTCAATCTCTACATAAGGATTTATGTATCTTAAGCTTGGACGCTGAATTCTTTTTGCATAAGAAAACTTAATATTTGAAAGGCTATTTAACTTTCTGTTTAAAGTTACACTGGGTAAAAAATTATCGTAAGTATTAGTGAAAGATACCTCACTTTTATCGTAATCTCCATTCAAAAAAGTGGACTCGTATCTTGAACCCGCTATCAATCCCCATTTATCTCCTAACTTTAAATTTACAGAGGCATAGCCCGCCATTACATTTTGTACGTAAAAGAAAATGTCCGACCTGGTAATATCAGTTACGAAATTTTTCAAATCATTACTATAATTTTTGTAGGCAAAATCACTATCAATATCTCTTAAAATCAGTTTAGTACCTGTTTCTAAAGTTATTTTTTTATTAATCGGCAAAACGTAATCTATCTGGAAAGTATTCTCCAGATTAATGCCGGCATTATCATTTTTTGTATTTAAACTTAAACCTGGATCATTACCGCTTTGAACAATTTCGTTTGTCTGATCTGACACATCACCAGAAACCTGAAAGGCAAAAACTAATTCATGTCCTGCTGTTTTAAATGTTTTTCTGTAATCAGTTGACCAATCAAAACCTCCCCTGATAGATGCATTAGAACTATTTCTGGTATAAATCTGGTTTATTCCAAAATTAGAATCTGTATATGTTGCATCTGTAATATTCTCTCCAGAGCGTCCAAAACCTCTCAATGAAACTGAAGTATTAATGCTATTATATGCGTTTAAATCATAAAAAGCAGATAAGGTTACTCTGGGACCATAAAAAGAACTGGAACCTGTTGATGTCTGTGACAAAATTTTTGGCAATACACCGCTTCTATCCTCCCTGTAAAATGTAGAAAATGAAGGTCTCGGCCAATTAAACCAACCGCCGCCATTTAGATTTAAACCAAATCTGCCTTTAGCATAATTCATACTTAATGAACCATTATTTGATCTTGTACCAACTGAAGAGTTTATTGAACCAGTAAAGCCATCCACCGACTTACGTTTAGTAATTATATTGACTATACCGGCGGTTCCTTCTCCGTCATATCTGGCGGAAGGAGAAGTAATTACCTCTACATTTTTAATTTGATCCGCTGGAATTGATTTTAGCGCATCCCCGGGATTACCAGAAAAAATACCTGAAGGCTTCCCGTTAATCAATATCTGAATATTACTTGAACCCCTCAACGATAAATTTCCTTCTGCGTCAACGGCTAGTAATGGAACTCGTTGTAGCACATCAGCCGCGTTACCGCCCGCGGTGGTTAAATCTTTTTCAGCATTATAAACCAGCTTATCTATTTTATTTTCAATAGCACCCGCTTCACCGGTTACTTCTACGGCAGAAAGATCTATACTTTCAGAAGCGAGAAATAAACTTCCCAAATCTGCGTCTGGTTTTTGAGGAGTAAGTTCAATATCTGATGTTGATTTTGTTTTATACCCTATGAAAGACAGAGATAAACGATATTTACCAGCTTTAAGATTTAAAAACTTAAACGCTCCTTTTTCATCTGTTGTAGTCCCATCTTTTTGTGCTCCTGTTTTGGCGTCTATTAGAACGACTGTGGCAAATTCGACCACTGAACGAGCTGTCGAATCAAGTACAACACCCATAATTTTACCTGTAACACCTGTACTTTGAGAAAAACCCCCTGAAGGAACAACGCCGGGAGGCTGAGCAAATAACTTTACAACAGAAATAATGGTAAGGAAGGTAAACAAAAATCTAAGATTCATAAGTGTTTGTAATTTTAAGTATGATTTAATTTCAACCTTCTTTAATATCTTATTACTGAAAATTGTTTATATTAAATCAGATTAATAGCTAAAAAGTATACAATAATATGCCGAACAACTTAAAACAAAGTTGAACGACAGAAAATAATTGAGGGCAATAATTATCCTTTCTGTTTGAAAATTACGGTAGCTAAAGGCGGAAGATTTATTTCAATGAACTGCGTTTGATTATTCCAAACGCCATCTATCGTTTGTTTCGGTTGATTTTCATGATGTCCTGAACCAGAGAACAAATGATTATCCCCATTCAGGCATTCAATCCAGGTGCCACTTAAAGGCACGCCCAATTTAAAATTTGACCTTGAAACGGGGGTCAAATTATGAATTACGACTAAGCAGTCATCCTGAGCTGCACCCTTTCTAATATAGGATAAAATACTTTGTCCTGCATTATTATGGTCAATCCATTCAAAACCTGCGGGTTCGAACTGTTTTTCATAAAGGGCTTTTTCGCCTTTATACACACGATTTAGTGCTTTAACCCATTCCTGAATCCCTTTATGGAAATGGTACTGTAATAACCACCAATCCAGTCCACGCTCAATATTCCATTCAGACGTTTGACCAAATTCCCCCCCCATAAACAACAGTTTTGTTCCAGGGTGAGTAAACATATAACCAAAAAGCAATCTTAAGTTAGCGAAACGTTGCCATTCATCTCCAGGCATTCTATTTATAAGTGACCCTTTTCCGTGAACCACTTCATCATGGGACAGAGGCAGCTGAAAATTTTCTGTGAAACCATAAACCATAGAGAAAGTAAGTTCGCTATGATGATGTTTTCTATAGATAGGATCTTTTTTAAAATAATCGAGAGAATCGTGCATCCAACCCATCATCCATTTTTGTCCAAAGCCTAAACCTCCAGAAAAGGTAGGTCTTGAAACACCTGGCCAAGCTGTTGACTCCTCGGCGATAGTGTGAGTGTCCGGAAATTCCCTATAAATGGTTTCATTAAACTCTCTAAGGAATGCAATCGCTTCGATATTTTCTTTTCCTCCGTAACGATTTGGCAACCATTGCCCTTCCTCTCTGGAATAATCCAAATACAACATAGAAGCTACTGCATCGACTCTTAAAGCATCGATATGATAGTACGTCATCCAATATAACGCATTGGAAATAAGGAAATTACGAACCTCATTACGACCATAATTAAAGATGGCGCTCCGCCAGTCTGGATGAAAACCTTGTCGGGGATCGGCATGTTCATACAGATGAGACCCATCGAATTGAGCCAATCCATGAGCATCGGTAGGGAAATGGGATGGTACCCAATCCAAAATGACCCCAATACCTGCCTGATGTAGAGCATCCACTAAAAACATAAAATCTTGTGGCATCCCAAAGCGACTACTTGGTGCAAAATATCCGGTAACCTGATAGCCCCACGATGGGAAATATGGATGTTCCATAACAGGAAGCAATTCCACATGAGTGAAACCCATTTCTACCACGTAATCTACAAGTTCGACTGCCAATTCTCTATAACTAAGTGAGAATAAGTGATCTGAAGACTTTCTCCATGATCCGATATGTAATTCATAAATAGACCAGGGTTGAGGATTACGTGCAATTTCCTTTCTCCGTTCCAGCCATTGCTTATCATTCCAGGTATATTCTAAGTCCCAAACTACTGATGCAGTATTTGGAGGAATCTCCCAGAAATAAGCATAGGGATCACCCTTTTCAAGACGACGACCCTCTGCAGAAACAATGGCATATTTATATAAATCTCCCTTTTGAATGCCAGGAATAAACCCTTCCCAGATACCCGAACTATCTAATCTTGGGAATAATAAATGACTTTGCGTATTCCAATAATTGAAATTCCCAATAACAGAAACCTGTTGTGCATTGGGAGCCCAAACGGTAAATTGGACACCCGCCACGCCGTCAACGCTGAGTATTTTGCTTCCAAATTTGTCGAAAGTCTTGTGGTGCTTTCCAGATTTGAAAAGATAAATATCATACTCGGTAAGTAAACTCCCCGGGAGAACCTGTCCCATATTGTCATTATTTAAGAACGCAGGACAAAACTAAACAAACCAAGCGGTTATTTTTTATATAATTTGTTAAAACATTATAAAGACCCAATTATTTTCCAACAAGTGGAATAATCAACCCTCTTCCTCAGGCTTACCCATCTGGTTATCCTCTTCCATTTTATGAAATAACTCGCTGAGTCGGTACATTTCATCTAATGTATCATCTAAATAAAAATCGATTTCGGGAATTCTCCTTACCCATTTTTTAATCCTTGAACCCAGTGCTTGTCTGAGTCTAATTTTTTCCTCCTCAAGCAATAATAATGGTTCTTGCTTATGCTCTGTGTTAAAAATACTTAGATAAATCTTTGCTAAGCCAAGATCAGGCGTCATTTTTACTTGAGTAACCGTAACTAATATGGTGCTTCCATATATGTAACTTCCCTCTTGCTGAAGTATTTGGCTAAAATTTCTCTTAACTAGTTCTCCCGTTTGCTGTTGTTTTATCGTTTCCATTTTGCAAAAATAAGTATTTTCTGAATTTCGATGTGATGTATCTTTGTTTTAACCTATTTTTGACCTCAATTTATCTATTATGACAGAATTCCTTTCCAGCCCCATCGCCTTTCTTAAAGGAGTAGGACCGCAACGCGCCTCCTGGTTGAGTAAGGAATGGGAAATACATCGAATTCAGGATTTATTACAACTTTATCCATACAGACACATTGATAGAACGCAGATTATATCCATAAAAGATTGCAGGGAAGAAGGGGTTTTTGTCCAGATTAAAGGCATACTCCGAAGACTTGAACAGGTCGGTGAAGGGTCTAAAAAAAGATTGGCAGGGGTTTTAAGAGATGAAACCGGATCTTTAGATCTCATTTGGTTTACCGGCATTTCATACCTCTACAAACAATTTGTAATCGGTCAAGAATACATCATATACGGAAAACTTCAATCTTTTAGAGATCAATTTTCTATTTCTCATCCCGAAATGGAACCCTTATTAACTGAAAATCAAGCGCTACCCTCTTCTTTTTACCCTATGTACTCCGGTACAGAGAAAAGCTCGAAAATTGGTATTGATAACCGGTTTTTAAGGAAAGTTATAAAAGGAATAATTGAACGATTATTCGCAGATTCGTTACCCGAAGTCCTACCCTATCACATTATAAAAAATCATAATTTAATATCATCCCTTCACGCTTTTGAATGGATACATTTTCCAAAGAATCAAAATGAGTTGGACGCAGCCAGAGCAAGACTAAAGTTTGAGGAATTGTTTTTTTTACAATTAAGCCTGCTTCAACTAAAATTCAACCGTCGAGAAACCGTTATTGGCTATAATTTTACTAAAATTGGTGATTATTTTAATACTTTTTATCACCAGATGTTAGCTTTCGAATTAACAGATGCCCAAAAAAGAGTACTAAAAGAAATAAGGCGAGATTTAGCGACGGGCAAACAAATGAATAGATTACTTCAGGGCGACGTAGGTTCTGGAAAAACCGTCGTTGGATTTATGACCATGCTTATGGCTTTAGATAATGGTTTTCAAGCCTTATTGATGGCCCCTACCGAAATATTAGCTCAACAGCACTACGCAGGTTTATCCATTTACGGAGAACAACTAGGTATTCAAGTGGCTTTTTTAACAGGAAGTGTAAAAGGTAAAAAGCGAAATGAAATATTAGCAGGTCTTGAAAATGGAGACATTTCCATAGTTATTGGAACACATGCCTTGTTGGAAGATCCCGTTCGTTTTAAAAACTTAGGCCTGGCCATTACGGACGAACAGCACCGATTTGGCGTAGAACAGCGAAGTAAATTATGGCATAAAAGTAAACCATACCCTCCTCATGTGCTGGTTATGACCGCCACTCCTATTCCAAGAACGCTGGCTATGACCGTTTATGGCGACCTTGATATATCTGTTATTGATACTTTACCACCAGGCAGAAAACCCATACAAACCGTACATAAAAATGAAAACCACAGACTTTGGTTGATAGGTTTCATGAAAGAACAAATCAAAGCGGGAAGACAAATTTATGTGGTTTATCCTCTTATTGAGGAATCTGAAAAAATGGATCTAAATAATTTAATGGAAGGATTCGAGTCTCTTTCCAGAGAATTTCCTAATCCTCATTTTGGTATTAGCATGGTTCACGGCAAAATGAAGCCCGCTGATAAAGAATGGGAAATGCAACAATTTGTAAAGGGAAATAATCAAATCATGGTAGCTACAACGGTAATTGAGGTGGGGGTTAACGTTCCTAATGCCTCGGTCATGATTATTGAAAATACCGAACGTTTTGGACTTTCCCAGCTTCATCAGTTACGAGGTCGTGTTGGCAGAGGAGCTGATCAATCATTTTGTATTCTAATGTCCTCATTTAAATTATCAACCGACAGCAGGGAAAGAATCAATACCCTTGTTAGAACAAACAACGGATTTGATATTGCTGAAGCAGATTTAAGATTAAGAGGTCCGGGAAATTTGGACGGCAAACAGCAGAGTGGTACCATTCAATTAAAGTTGGCAGACCTTTCTAAAGATGGAGCCATATTGGAAATCGCACGTGAAGAAGCTATGGCCATTTTAAACATAGATCCTACACTCTCGCAAATAGAACATAAAGGCCTTAAATATACTCTTAATCAAACCAAAGAGGCACTAAGAGGCTGGGGGCGAATAAGCTGATATATATAGATCAATGTCTAAAATTATCTCATTTTTCACCTTTACCATTCCCATTAGAACCGTCGGTGGCGTAAGTCCGAAATCGGTTAATAACAAACTTTTCTTTGCCGTAAACCGGTAAACATTACTAATAGGTTGATAAATAGTAACTAGCAAATCTATCTTTCGTTTCATCCCCGCCAATGTCAAATAGGCTTCCGTAGTTACCGTACCTTCCAGTTTCCAGCGGGCATTTATGTTTTGAATAGGTATCAATACCTGGGAAATACTCAGTGTAATCGTTGGATAATGCTCCGCTTTAAGCGTCTGATACATATCACGATTCATTATTTTGTGCCTACAATCTAAACTTTTGGTTAAAACCGTCAATTCTGCCTTTTTGAAATTTATCTTTTGTGTTTCAGAAGAACTCTCTGCATTAAAGCCGACGACAGCATTGGGTGGTGCACAATAACATTGAAAAGAATTTACATTGGTTTTTCCTTGTATTTGTAGCATACTTTGTGGATGAACCATTATTTTAATGAATTGCCCGGTAACTAAGTGGCTAAAATAGAGAGAAGCAAAGATTAGTATTATTATCCTTTTCATATTTGAAAAATAAAAATTCCGCACCGGGTTCTATTTGCGATGCGGAACTGGCTATAGTAATCATGTTAAGAATTAGAACCCTATAACCGCTTCTATCATCACACCTTTGAATTCGCCACCTGAGTAAACATGTGTGCTTGGATAATCAATGTATTTTTGATTTACCAACTCTGCTTTTAGCATTAGATTTTTGCTGGGCAACCATCCCGCTGAGAAAGAAGTCCTCTTTATACTTATATCCGCCGCAAATCCTTGAAGTCTTCCTCCTGTAGTATTATAGCGCGCACCAATAAATGCCTGCTCTTTGGGAAGGAATCTGTAAACCCCCTCTACAGCCATTTGACTGAAAGTTCTGGTGTCGGTTTCTGCATTGGTTTTTCCACTCGCTCTTTCATACGTTGCAAATACTTCCATTCCCTTATATTTCACAAACGGAGATACTTGAAAAGTCATTATTTCGTTAGAAAAACCTGGATTTATTCTACCTGAAGTAAACCTGGTAGCAGGTGTTACCGCCTCAGCCAAACCCGTTGCGCCTTTAATAAACTCAGGTTCCATGGCAAAATAATATCTTGATCCTGTTCTATCGCCAGCAAACAAAGTATTTCTTACAGTACCTAAATTCTGATAGAAAGAAGCGGATAAACGGAAACGTAAGTCCGTAAATTGTTTGTCGTAAGCAGCTTTAAAATACAAAGACGGATTCTTTTTTGTGGTCGTTGTAGAATAATCCTTTATGTCGCCACTAATTAAACCTCCGGTCATACCAGCCATTAGCATTACATTATCCATTGGAAAAGCATATATTTCTGTTCCAATTTCTGTGGTAAAGGCATCCATTATATAATTACCAACAAAAGGATTGAACATAGCATTGCCATTATCTGTGCGACGAAATTGCTGATCGCCGTAATTAGGCATAAAATGTCCTATTTTAACTCTGAAATTGTTAGTAAACCAGTCAGGAGAGTTAAACATTGGCAACTTATCTATTTGGATGTACCCGCCTTTTACCCAAAATTCATTGTGATGACGTGAAGACATGTAGTTCTCTAAAGAAATACGAATCCCATCTTCAATCTGAATATCAAAATTCAAATTGGCCGTTGCCAGGTTAAAACCTACGCCTAATGGATACAAAGCATTGGCGTTAAATGTCTTACCTCCAGATGTAAAATTTGAAGCGTCGGCCTTATTGGTGTGGGAAATACCCTGGAACTGTTGGGTAAATCCGCCTCCCACTCTTACATGTAATCCATTAAAAGTAGCCGTATTGTTTTTTGAAGGCTCAAAAACATTTATTCCTCTCTGATCCCAAAAGCGATAATACTGTAATTCAGTGCTTTGTGCGGAAATAAATCCGAAGAAGAATAAACCTAAAAGGCTTGTAAAAAGGTGTTTAGAATACTTTCTCATCATTGTGAATTTTAAAGTTATGATTATCAAGGTGCTGTTCACCATTTAATTTTTTTCTAAAGTGACGTCGAATGAAACAGTTACCTCCTCTCCTACTACCACCGTTCCCATCAAAGCTTTTGGTGGTTCTATATTATAGTTTGGGAGTACAATAGCATGTTTTCCTTTGAAGTGTAATTTGCCGGTGCTATCCATATTACCTTCCACTTGCATGGAAATAGCTTTTTTAACCCCAGCGATCTGAAGATTTCCTTTGACTTTTATGGAATACCCACTGGATGTTTTGGTAATGGACTCGGTGGACTGAAAAGTATAAATTACATTGGGATGCTTATCTGACTTTAGGGATTCCCACGTTTTATTATCCATTATCTTTCCCTTAGTACTGATTATACCCTTTACTGGAAAAGTAATTTCCATGGCATTTATAGCTGAAAGCTGACCTTCTTCAAATTGAAAAACGCCCTGTCCGCTTGCCTGCGTTATCGGGGAAGTCCATTTGTGAAGAGTGGAGGTACCACTGACTGAAATATCTTTTGACTTTAACTTGTAGGTCTGTGCTGTAAGATTTATAACAGTCAGAAAGAATAGACCAAATGTTGTGAAATTTTTGAGGTTCATAAGTAATTTTTTTACTGTTTGATACCCCAAAGATATTGGATGGTGCTGCTGTATTAAGTGAGTTGAATCAGCTTATTAAATGATTATTGTCATGCTCACCCCTCCACATTTAGATAAACGGAAACATAACCCTCAGGTAAAAATTGGTATGTTCCACTATAGGTAATTGTTTGGTTTTCCTTTATCAAACCAGCCTTAAAACTACCCTTTGGATACTGAAAATTAAATGGATGAACACTTATCTGATTTTTAAAATCAATGCCACCTAATCCGAAAGCTTTATATATAGCCTCTTTAATTCCCCATAGAATATGGAGCATTTCCAGTTCGTTTTCCGTCGATGCAAAGGATAACTCTTTTAAACTAAAGACTCTTCCCGCCACTTTTTGCATTTGTGGCACTATCAATTGAATGTCTATACCTACTTTACTGGTTTTTGAAAGAATGGCTGCCGCATATTGATGCGAATGACTAATGGATAAATGTAAGGTTGGGTCCCAAAGGAAAATAGGTTTCCCTGCAAGATCGGTATGTATCGGCATTCTGTGATCTAGTCCGGTTAAAAGATGTACCAAATGCCTGGCACTCAAATATTCCAATCTCTTTCGACCTTTTAATTTATTAAAATGCAGATTCTCCTCGGGAGATAACTGCCATTGATTAAAAAACCAATCTTCCTCTTCCTTTATCTCCCATATTCCCCAAATATCGATTTTGAGGAGGTTTTCTTTAAAAATCAATGGCATAATCACCTATTTTTAGAACTATTAGGCCAATATTCCTATTAAATTCCTAATATTAAACTTTAAATATAATTTTTTTAAATGCATTTTAAAAGTTATCCTTTCTTTAATGGTCATCAGGGAGCTATTTATACCTTGCACCAAATGGAAAATACAACGTCATTCCTTTCAGGAGGAAGTGACGGCTGGCTGGTAAAATGGTCATTAGACAACCCGGCATTAGGGATTAATCTGGCCACAATACCAGGTCAGATTCTTTCCATCTGTTACATTCCAGGGGTTAATATATGTGTTGTAGGCGATCTGAATGGTGTTGTTTATTGGCTTGACCTGTATAACCCTAAAATAATCCCTAAAGCCTTTGCCCATCATAAAAAAGGTGTTTTTTCAATATTATACCTTGGAGACCATCTTTTTACCGCTGGAGGAGATGGGGTTTTTACTAAATGGTCTGTCCATCAGCAAACTCCATTAGAGAGTATTCGTATTAGCATTAAAGCCATTCGCTCTGTTGCCTATAATAAGGAGAAAGATGAATTTGCTTTGGGTTGTTCAGACGGTGCTATTTATTTTTTAGACAGAACTTCTTTTATGTTAACATCAGGTTGGTCAGCCTGCCATCTGCCTTCTGTTTTTTCTTTAGTATTCCACACCGATAATGAACGAATAATAAGTGGAGGGAGAGATGCCCTTCTAAAAGTATGGCATAGAAAAAATGGAGAACTGATTCATGTTGTACCTGCTCACCGATTTACTATTAATCATCTGAGATTAAATGCCAACGGCAAATTGTTGTTTACAGCCTCCCGTGATAAATCGATTCGGATATGGGATGCCTTGAATTTTAAACTCCTCCTTTCTATAAATGGAACAAAAAATGAGGGGCACCAAAATTCAGTCAACAGGCTATTATGGTTTGACTCTCAGCAATCGCTCATTTCCGCCAGTGATGACAGACAAATTGGTCATTGGAAAATGATTTAATCTTTGATACAGCGGACTGATAATCCATTATTGAATTCATTATAATATTTATACAACGCATTACCTCCAGTATAAGCGAAAAGAGAAATACTCCAAGCCGTATTATTTTGATTTTTTGTGTTTGTCCACCAGGTACCAGTATTCCCAATATTACCAAATTTTCCAATGGTGGAACGTTGCCCTCCAGGTAAACCAGAGAAACCACTTTCATTGGTGGCCCCCAAATTAGGTGTTTGCCAGCAAGTAGTTCCAACGTCTTTTAACTTTCCGCCAGCCACGGCTTCGCCACCTAAAAATTGAGCTAAAACATTAAAATCTTCTAGTGATGGTACTTTCCAACCTTTAGGACATAAGCCTCTTGGGTCTGAAACGGCATAGTGATTATATAACTTACCATATATCTCACATTGTGAATTACTATTTTCTACCATACACCAAGCACCATTTTGCAAACCACTCCAATCGGCATTTTTTGGGGCATGTAAAATAGTATCCCCATTTCTGTAAGTACTGGTCCTCAGATTTTCCTGCATCCATACCTGCTTTCCAATAACAACTACCTCATAGTCATTATTTTCTATGTCAGTAATTCTTAAAGAATCATTCGAAAATCCATACATTGATAAAAACAGAAATAATAGAGTAAATAAATACTTTGGTGAATTCATTTCTAAATATTTTAAAAAATTAAATAAAATGTTGAATTGGAAAATTTCTACCAAGGCTAAAATAATAACGAGGTGTATGTTAGAGATACACAAAAACGACTGAAAAAATACATCGAGAGGAAAGTAGCCCTAAATAAAAATATTCTTAAACTTAAATCGAGAAATAAAATTTTGTCAAAGATATAAATTTTTAATGTAAATCAAAATAAGGTTTTAATTAAAAATTGCTAAATTATAGATGAATCCCACATTCTACTTTACCCTTTCCTGACCACCGGCCATCCCTTCCCTGTCCCCTGGAGGTACAAGGCATACAACCTATTGATTCAAATCCCATTGCCGTTAATGGATGTTCAGGAAGTTTATATAAGGATGACCAATATAAATATTCACCTTCGGTAAGATCGATAAAAGGATTAAACTTGAAAAGACCGTTCTGCTCATCGAAAATATTCATATTAGACCTTTGGGGCGTTTGAAATCCCATAATCCCGGATATCCATACTTTATATTTACTTTTCAAGGAAGCTAAAGGTTTGACCTTATTCACAGCACAACAAGCATCAGGTTTGGTAAACCACCATTGCTCTTCTTTGGTTAATAGGTTATTGCTACTGTCAGGCAATATATTGACTACATTTAATTTATATCTTTCAATTAATTGATCTCTAAAGGCTAACGTTTCATCAAAATGATAAGTAGTATCCAGAAAATGAATGGGCTGGGTTGGACATATTTTCACTATTAAATGGAGTAAAAGGGCAGAAGAAGCACCAAATGACGAGGTAACCAAAATTTCCTGAGGTGAAAATATTTCATATAAAGAAACAAGTCTCTCCTCATGGCTTAATGATGGAAAGGTTTTATTCCAGTTCTCCATGCTGTGTCGATAATACTTATAATATCCCATAGGATTAGTAGATTTTCACAAATGTATAATTTTTTCCTTACATTTATACATAATTTGATTAAAATGGTAAATACACAAACATTTTTGCTTTCATTTTTGCTTACTTGTCTATTATCAATAACTTGCGTTATTGGACAAACTGACATTTTAGACTCAGGTGGAAAATTATCTGGTGCTCAGGCAAGTGTCGATGTAAAGTTTTACGATTTAAGCCTGCAGATTAACCCTGACGAAAAACATATTTCGGGAAAATTAATGGTTGAAGCTACTATAGTTCAACCATTAAGCGAATTTGTTTTAGATTTAGATAGTCTGTTGAAAGTGGAAATGGTTAGGCAAATAACCTCCTCCAAGTCATTTCAAAATGTACCATTCAGCCATATCAATGGAAAAATTGTTATTTCTCTAACGCATACTTTTCAACCGGGTGAAAACATAAAATTAGAGGTATGGTATGGAGGAAAACCGCGAATAGCACCAAATCCTCCCTGGGAAGGCGGCTTCACTTTTGCCAAAACACCGTCGGGTGCCCATTGGATAGCCACCTCTTGTCAAACCAACGGCGCTGATCTTTGGTGGCCGGTAAAAGACCATGTTTCTGATGAACCAGATTCTATGTCAATCAATATAAGGGTTCCAAATCCGTTGGTTGTTGCATCCAATGGTAAATTAATCTCCATTGAAAAGCATTCAGATTCAACATCTACCTACCATTGGTTTGTTTCCACACCTATTAATGTGTATAATGTGGCGCTAAATATTGCGCCTTATATGGTGATTGATGGAAAAATGCGAAGTGTCGCCGGTGACGAGTTTCCGGTGGTATTTTATGCCTTACCCGAAGATGTTGAAAAAGCAAAAAAACTATTTCCCGAAATAATTGCTCATGTTCAATTTTATGAAAAATATCTGGGCCCTTATCCGTTTCGCAGAGATAAATATGGGGTTGCTCAAACGCCTCATTTAGGCATGGAACACCAAACCATCATCGCTTATGGTGCTAAATTTAATAACGGTTCCATGACAGGAGGTAAAGATTGGGGTTTTGACGCACTACATCATCATGAACTGGGTCACGAATGGTGGGGAAATTTAGTGACCAATGCCGATTGGAAAGATATGTGGATTCACGAGGGTTTTTGTTCCTATATGCAAGCGCTTTATCAGGAAGATCGATTAGGTAAAGAGGCTTATCTGGAATATATTCATGGTATGCGTCGATTTACCAATGTTTTACCTATTGCACCAAATGAAGTTAAGACTGCCAAAGAAATTTATAGAGCCCCTATTTATAATAAGGGTGCCTGGACATTACATACGCTAAGATACTTATTGGGAGATAAAACATTTTTTAAAGTACTGCGTAAAATGGCCTACCCTAATGCTGAAATGGAAGCAACATCAGATGGCTCTGCCTGCCGATTTGTTCAAACCTCAGACTTTATAAAAATATGTGAAGAAGAATCTGGATTAAATTTAACTTGGTTTTTTGATATTTATGTCAGGCAGGCAGCTCTACCCGTATTAGAAAAAACCATTGAAAATAATGTGCTGTTCTTAAAATGGAAAACACCAGATCAACTGCCATTTCCTATGCCTGTAAGTATAAAAACAGGGAAAGAATGGAAGCGCATTGAAATTCCATCAAAAGGAATAAGTATACCTTTCGATGGAAAAGAAGCACCGATGGTTGATCCTGAAGGATGGGTATTAAAAATGTGATTACTGTATTGATCTGATAACCGCCCCTAAATCTATGCCTACTAAACGTATGCCGGGTGTTTCAACTTCAAGGGGAACACATCCTACGAGAAGGTAATTTTTTCTCACTTGCCATATTTTCTCTGGGACGATGGCACCAATCCCTGCATTTTTAAGTAAAGGTGTGGCGTCAAACCTATTTAATTTGCCGTTAGCATCTAATACATAGATAGGTACCGCCTCATTTCCTCCTTCATATAAATCTCTTTCAGGTTGGTTACCCGCACCTTTTTGATTATTCAGTGCATCATTAAACAAGAAGAAAAGATTATCTTTATAAAAAAAGGATTGATATCCATAAGTTAACTTAGGTATATAACTATAGCCCTGCTGCCTTTTAGGAATTCTTTTCATCCACACAGGTTTATCAAGATTATCGTGACGTATAACAAGTATATCGTTATACTCTAAAAGACCATTGATAGGATCAAAAATATTTTGTTCAGCGACCAGCAGTAAATTTCCAACTGAATCTTTTTCAATCTGTTGAAAAAGAAATTGATCAAATCGACGTCTATTGGCATTATCCCTTGGTTCGGGAGAAGAAAATGGGTAAGCCGCCTGATAGGAAGTTTCACTTAAATAAAAGCGATCTATTTTAGGTTCATCACCCGGGCTTTTCACCTGATAGGTAATATATCCAGCTGGTAAAACCTTTCCTTTTTCAGTAAAAAATGCAGCGGCGATCAACGCTCCGTTCTCTGCCAAATCCCATTTAACACCGGTTAATTTATCTAATGGGTTATTGAGATAATAAGCAAGAGGCTCTTTTAAATCTTGTTTAAAAGCCAATGCCAGGTACTGAATTTTTCTTTCATCAATTTGAGGGCCTGGTTTACCCAGATAATTTTCTGCCAGCATATACAACTCGCCGTTATTATTTATCTTACAATCATATAAAAAAAGGCCTTCATTCATAATGGGGAGTTGATATTCCCCGGACCATACCGGCGTCATACCCGCGGTGTAAACATTAATTTTTAATCTTGCAGGATCTTTTGGAAGAGTATAAGTCCATGCATATAGCGCAAGGTATTTTTTATCGGGTGACAAACTGTAGCCAAAAGGTACCCTGTATAATTCTGGCGTATAAGCTTCTGAAATAATATCGGAACCCACCTCAGACAAATCATTGACATCATATTGATATAATAAAAGATGATTTCTTTTTGGTCCCGGATAATATAGGGAGGACAGCACATTAATTTTATTATCCCAACAGAAAATAGCCTCAAATTGGGCCAATAAAGGGCTTCTTTCAAAAGTAATTTCTTTACTGGCCAGCAATTCCTGCTTAAAATTAAAGAGGGAAATTTCTGCCTTATCTGGTTTTTCCGGATGATTACTCGAGAAAGTAAAGAAAGAATTATTATCGCCTGACACAACTTCCCTAATTTCCATAGTTTTTGGTCCAGGTGCCGGACGCTGACCTGACAAATCAAAACATAAAAGCAACAGAGATATTGATAATAAAGCCATTCGTAACATAAGCCGTATATTTTTGTGGAAAATGCTTCTTTTTAAGATAAAAACCAACTTATAGGTCAAATCTTTTATTAAAATGATGTAATTTCGGAAATAATTTCACCATTAAAAACACTATTTTTTATGCGAACTATAAAAGGACCTGCCGTATTCTTAGCTCAGTTCATGGGCAATGAAGCTCCATTTAATACGTTAGATGGTATTTGTGAATGGGCTGCTGATAAGGGCTACTTAGGCATTCAGATACCTACCTGGGATGGTCGGTTGATAGATTTGGAAAAAGCAGCATCCAGTAAAACCTATTGTGATGACCTAAAAGGAAAAATAGCCGATCATGGTCTGCAAATCACAGAACTTTCTACTCATTTACAAGGTCAACTGGTAGCTTCTCACCCTACTTATGATACCCAATATGATAATTTTGCCCCTGCTGCCGTTCAGGGAAATCCTGTAGCACGCCAGCAATGGGCGGTAGAACAGTTAAAACATGCGGCAAAAGCAAGCCAACATTTAGGCTTAACCTCCCATGTTACCTTTAGTGGTGCCTTAGCCTGGCCTTTCCTTTATCCCTGGCCGCAACGTCCCGATGGATTAGTTGAAACTGCCTTTAAAGAGCTTGGACGTCGCTGGAAACCTATTTTAGATGTTTTCGATGAGTGTGGCGTAAATGTCGGCTATGAACTACATCCAGGGGAAGATTTATATGATGGTTCTTCCTTTGAAATGTTCCTTGAACAGGTTGGAGGGCACATTAGAGCGGGAATTAACTACGATCCAAGTCATTTTATCCTTCAGTGTCTCGACTATCTACAATTTATTGACCTATACCACGACCGCATCTATGCTTTTCATGTAAAAGACGCTGAATTCAATCCGACAGGAAAACAAGGCGTTTATGGTGGTTACCAATCCTGGGTAAATCGTGCAGGCAGATTCCGTTCCCTGGGAGATGGACAGGTCGATTTTAGTGGTATTTTTAGCCGCTTGAGCCAATATGGCTATGATGGCTGGGCTGTTCTTGAGTGGGAGTGCTGTATAAAATCATCAGAGCAGGGAGCTACCGAAGGCGCTATGTTTATTGAAGACCATATCATACAGGTTACTGAAAGAGCCTTTGACGATTTTGCTGGTGGAGCAAGCGACGAGGCGCTAAATAAAAAATTATTGGGTATCCAATAAGAGTTAATAAAAAAAATAACATGATATATTCAATTTCCAAAAGCATCGTTTTGGTGCTTTTGGCTTTTTTCTCATTACAGCAAATGACTGCCCAGACTAATCAAATGATTCGCGGGACAGTTAAAGATAAATGGTCTGGAAAACCTCTGGCAGGAACTTATCTGGTACTTGATAACGGTACAAAAGGTGTAACTACCGATTCAGCCGGACGCTTCAGAATGGGAAATATTCAAGTTGGAAGGCATTACTTATCTTGTTTTCTAACAGGTTACTCCACCTGGATATCTCCCGATTTATGGATTGAATCGGGCAAAGAAAACGTCCTGGATATTATTTTGGAAGAATTACATACCGACCTTCCTGAAATAGTGTTGAATGGCGAATCTTTACCGCGACAAAGCCTTGGACAGTTAAATCTGCTTTCTCAGGAAATGACCCTAAGATACCCTGCTACATTTTATGACCCTGCCCGATTAGCCTCAGCTATGCCCGGAGTAACCAATGATAATGACCAGGCGAATGGGTTAATCATTCGAAATTTTTCTCCCAATGGCGTAAACTGGAGATTATGGGGTGCAGAAATAATAAATCCAAATCATACCGCTAATGCAGGAACTTTCTCAGACAGAGTAACAGGTAATGCAGGGGGCGTGAGCATGATTAGTATGCAGTTACTTGACAATACTGCCTTTTATACCGGTCTGCCTCCTATTTCTTATGGAAATGCCGGAAGTGGAACCTTAGATATGAGTTTAAGATCTGGAAATACTGAAAACAGAGAATACACCATCCAGGCTGGGTTGATTGGCATAGATCTGGCCACAGAAGGCCCTCTGGGGAAATCAGGTTCCGGTGCCAGCTATTTAGTCAATTACCGATATTCAACCATCGGACTTTTACAAAGAATGGGTTTAGAGTTAGGAGACGAAGCTATTGAGTTTCAAGACCTCTCTATGAATCTTTCCCTGCCTCTAAAAAATGGCTCCTTACAGTTATTTGGCATTTTAGGAAGTAGTAGTAACCGGTTTTCAGGAAGTGCCGATAGTACCTCCTGGGCAAGTGAAAAGGACCCATTTTCCATAGACTTCACCTCCTCAAATCGCATTTTTGGCGCGCGATATCTTAATGGTGCGCTATCCTCTACCTGGGTCTATTCCTCAGGGCAATTTTTGAGAGAAGCCAATCCATTGGTTACCAATCATGCCATTTTTTCTTCTTCCTATGATTTTTGGCAACCCGAAAAATTAAGCGGTGATACCAGATTTACTAAAACCTTAAATGGCAATATAGATTTTCTTGCTGGACTGAATCTTACTTTTAATAAGCAAATAAGAACGCTCACAGAGGCTACTTTTTCAAATGAGGGCGTTATGTCTGGCCTTCAAGTAGCGCCATATATCGGATTCCAATATCAAAAAGGAAAATGGCAGAGTACCTTAGGTTTTCATTCTCTGTATTTTACCTTTAATAATAGCTTCTCCGCTGAACCTCGTTTGGAACTTACCAGAAAGTTATCTAAACAAACATCCATGAGTTTTACCTTAGGGAAAAGCAGCCAATTACAACCTGTACAAGTCTATATTGGAACAGGGTATGATCAAAATAAAAATCTTGACTTTACTAAATTATGGCAAGGCTCTTTTACCCTTAAAAAGGTCAGAAATACTGAAGTTTGGAGTGCCCAATTTTATGGCAGTCTAATAAATAAGATACCAATTAGCGCCAATGCTGCTAATGCATTTTCCGCAATAAACGTGTTGGAAGAAATAATTAATTTCCCCCTTGTTAGTGAGGGGCGTGCCTTTCAGATCGGAGCTTCTCTTCAAAATAGAGTCTATTGGAAAAATGGATTCTACAGCTTAATTAATCTTAATATTGGTCAGCTAAAATACCTCGGGAGTGACAATGTATGGAGGGAGGGCCGTTTTAATCATCAATATTTACTGAATGCCACGGTTGGAAAGGAATGGAGTGGTACAGAAAGAAAGGGGAAATTAAGACAATTTGGAATCAATACAAGATTTGTTGCCAGAGGCGGATTCCGGGAAATGCCTATCGATCTGAATGCCTCCAAAGCCGCCGGCAATAGTGTGTTCTCTTTGAAAAATGGGTTCGATCAGGTACTTGATGACTACGTCCGTTTAGACCTTAGAATATACAGGAAATGGAACGCTGCCAGAAGAAGTAATATGCTCTCACTCGATATTCAAAATTCAAGCAGCGAAAACCAAATCGTTTATAATTATTACGATCGGGTACAGCAAAAGATTTTAGGAAAAAAACAATTGGGTATCATACCTATTTTGAGCTATAGAGTGAATTTTACTACAAAAAAATAAGTTTTTGACCCAAAATAGACTAATTTGTAAGCAATATTGATTGATTTTTCAAATCCTGTTCAACGATGTCCCCATTTCAAAAAAATATTTATTTTGTTATTTCAGGTCTCTTTTTTCTGTTTGCTGTCGTGCAGTGGAATGACCCGGACCCTCTCATCTGGATGATCTTTTATGGTGCTATGTCCCTAATCTATATCCTTCTGGCGCTAGAAAAAAAGTTAGCTTATTATTTATCTATCTTGATGCTAATTACCTGCATCATTAATATGGGTCTTATTTTGCCTGAAATAATGAAGTGGATAAACGACGGCATGCCAAGTATTGTCCAATCGATGAAAGCCACCATACCAACCATTGAATATACCAGGGAGTTTTTAGGCCTCCTTTTATGTCTCATTGCTTGTGTATGGGTTATTCGCGTTCGTAAAATAACTATTATTAACAACTAATTTTTTATCATGGATAGAAGAAATTTTCTCAATCTGGGCGCAGGTGCTTTACTCACTTCCCTGATTATCAAGTCGAATACCGCTTTTCCACTGCCAAAAAAAGTGAAGGATATTGGTATTCAACTTTATACCCTACGCGACCTATTAGCTAAAGATTTGGAAGGTACCCTAAAGAAAGTTTCTGATATAGGTTATCGGAATATTGAACTTTTTGGCTACGGAGAAGGGAAATATTTTGGTAAATCCGTGACTGAAATGAGAAAAATGACCGATGACATGGGCCTTAATGTGGTTAGTGCTCATTATCTTTCCGGTCAAGGTAACAAAGCCTGGGGTACTCCTGTGAATCAATGGGAAAAAGCAGTGGAAGATGCCGCTAAAATGGGGCAGAAATATATGGCAGTAGCTTTTTTGATGCCTGATGAAAGAAAAGTCATCACCGATTACAATAAAGTAGCCGATATACTGAACAAAGCAGGTGAAATTTCTTCAAAATACGGCATTACCATGGCGTATCATAACCATGACTTCGAATTTATTCCCCTCGATGGCCAAATACCGATGGACGTGCTTTTGAAAAATACGGCGGCTGATCTGGTAAAATTTGAGCTCGATATTTACTGGATTAAAAAAGCAGGTCTGGATCCCATTCAATTTTTCAAACAAAATAAAGGGCGGGTTCCTCTCTGGCATATAAAAGATATGGAAAAAGACTCCGGCGATTTTGCGCCTGTCGGTGATGGCGTTATCGATTGGACGACCATTTTCCAGGAAGAAAAAACTGCTGGATTGACACATTTTTTCGTCGAGCAGGATAACCACAAATATGGCACCCCACTTGGAAATGTTGAAAAAAGTCTGAAATGGCTTCGTTCTTTTGATTATTAATCGATATGACTAATAAGGGATTACTGGTACATACTGCTTTAGGGTTATATTGCCCTAAAGCAGACGTTTACTTAGACCCCTGGAAACCTGTAAAAAAAGCAATCCTCTCCCACGGGCATGCCGACCATGCTCGTTGGGGGTCATCTTCTTATCTTTGCACACCCACCGCAGCTCCCGTTATCAAATATCGTTTGGGAGAGATTAATCTTGAAACCTTGCCCTTTGGAGAAGAAAAGTTAATCAACGGGGTTTCCTTTTCATTTCACCCGGCAGGACATATTTTAGGTTCAGCTCAGATAAAAGTATCATACAAGGGAGAAATTGTTGTTTTTTCTGGTGATTACAAAACAGCCAATGACGGTTTTTCCGAGGCATTCGAACCCGTAAAATGCCATACCTTTATTACTGAATCTACTTTTGGTCTCCCTGTTTATCATTGGCAAGATCAAAAATGGGTTTTTAATGAAATGGAAGAATGGTTCAAAAACAATAGGAATAACGGTCAATTGAGTATTCTTTATGGCTATTCTCTGGGAAAGGCACAACGCATTTTACAAGGCCTGCCAGAAAGTGTGGGGCCCATATTTACTCATAGTACCATTGAAGCTGTGTTGAATGTGATGAGAAATCAGGGTGTTTCTTTAAAAAATACCATGCCTGTGAATGAGCATTTAACCAGAGCCGAATTACTTAGTGGCGTGATAATCGCTCCGCCCGCTGTGCAAAATTCCAACTGGTTGAAAAAATTTGAACCGATCCGAAATGGGGTAGTTTCCGGTTGGATGGCGTTAAGAGGCGCCCGACGAAGACGAAATGCCGATAAAGGTTTCGTGCTTAGCGATCACGCCGATTGGGAAGGTCTCAACGAGGCCATCAGCCTGACTGGAGCCGAAAATGTTTTTGTAACTCATGGATACACTGATATTTTATCGAAGTGGCTTATAGATAAAGGGCTGAATGCCCATCCTTTGGAAACAAATTTTGAAGGGGATGAGGTACTTTGAAACCCTTTTTCTTTGTTTGGAAGAAACAACCAAAACCAATGAAAAGGTAAGCGCCCTCATTGATTATTTATCTTCCGTTCCCGATGAAGATAAAATGTGGATGATTGGTATTTTCTCGGGAAGAAGACCCAAAAGAACGGTTTCAACTAAAAATTTAAGGCGCTGGGCCGCTGAAAAAGCAGATATCCCTCTTTGGCTTTTTGAAGATTCGTATCATATTGTAGGTGATCTATCGGAAACCATCGCTCTACTTTTACCTCCTACTGCTATAGAAGTTCAAAAATCGTTGAATGAATGGATTCAACTTATACTTTCTTTAGATAAAATGGAGGAAGATGAACAACGCGAAATGGTGTTTTATGCCTGGGATTCACTAAATACCTCCAGTCGTTTTATTTTTAATAAGCTAATTACTGGCGGATTTAGAGTAGGCGTTTCCCAAAAATTAATGGCAAAAGCATTGGCGGAATTCACTCATATTGATCCTAGTGATATTGCCTTAAAACTTATGGGCGAATGGTCGCCTCTGACGTATTCTTTCCAATCTCTCATAGAAAATGAAGAGAATGAAGGTTCCCATTCCCGACCATATCCATTCCATTTAGCCTATTCCATAAATGAAGTGACTGATTTGAAAGGAGAACCAGCCGATTGGGTAGCTGAGTATAAATGGGATGGTATTAGAGGCCAGGCCATTTTTCGACATGGACAATATTTCTTATGGTCCCGCGGGGAAGAGTTAATAACCGATAAATTTCCTGAATTTGAGCACCTCATCTCCGTTATTCCACCTGGAACTGTCCTTGATGGTGAAATTCTTCCCTTCAAAGATGGATTAATCTTGCCATTTCAACACATCCAAACCAGAGTAACCCGAAAAAAAATAACGCCCGCTATCCTGAAAGTAAATCCTGTGGTTTTCAGAGTCTATGATTTATTAGAATGGGAAGGAAAAGATATTCGCTCAAAGCCATTTATAGAAAGGAGAACCCTGTTGGATCAACTCTTTACGTCTATTGATTCCTCCCTACCCTTACAACTTTCACCTGTCCTGCCTTTTGATGAATTTGACGAGTTAAAAATATTAAGAGAAGCAAGTTCGGAAAATGGAAGCGAGGGACTTATGCTGAAAAATAAACATTCCACCTATTCAGCGGGAAGAAAAAAGGGAGAATGGTGGAAATGGAAAATAGATCCATTTACCGTTGATGCTATTTTAATTTATGCTCAGTCAGGCCACGGCAGAAGAGCCAATTTATACACTGATTTTACTTTTGCCGTTTATTCACCAGAGGGCGATTTACTCCCCTTCACCAAAGCCTATTCAGGTTTGACAGATAAAGAATTTATTGAGATAAATAAATGGATTAAAAAAAATACATTGGAGCGATTCGGTCCCGTTCGAAAAGTTACCGCAGAACTTGTTTTTGAAATTGCTTTCGAAGGAATTCAAGAAAGTAAAAGACACAAATCTGGTATTGCCCTCCGTTTTCCTAGAATGGTTCGCTGGCGAAAAGATAAAGTTGTAGCTGAAGCCAATACCTTAGAAGATTTACAGCTTTTGTTAAAAAAGAGCAGATAAAACGCTTATATTCGTAACAAACCTATCTTTATGAGGCATGCTAAGCATTTTCTAACTCTCTCGTTTTTGCTCCTTTATGTATTTGCCAAGGCGCAATTTATCCCAAACAGATATTTTACCCAGGACATTGCCCATTATCAGTTTGCCATTTCTTTGAATGATGCTTCAGACGAAATACAAGGTGAGGCCACCATTTTAGTTCGATTCAGAGCAGAATTAGATACGCTCACTCTTGATCTATCTGATAAAATGAAGGTTACTGATATCAAAAACGACAAAGGAGTTCCCTTGAAATTTGTTCATCAAAATGATTTAGTTAATATTGTACTGCCGCAAAAAGGAATAAAGGGTGGCTCAATAACCCTTAAAATAAATTACTGGGGTATTCCAGAAGACGGTCTGATCATCGGCACTAACAAATACGGTGACAGAACCTTTTTTGGCGATAACTGGCCAAACAGAGCGCATAAATGGCTCCCGAGTAATGATCATCCAAGGGATAAAGCAACCGTTGAATTTATTGTTACCGCCCCAGAACATTACCAGGTAGTTGGCAATGGGGAAAAAACACAGGAATATCCTAATGGCTTAGGATTTAAAACGACCCATTGGAAAGAAAAAGTGCCGCTACCTACCAAGGTTATGGTCATCGGCGCAGCAAAATTTGCCGTGGAACATTCAGGTCTTATACAGGGAATTCCGTCATCTATTTACGTTTTTCCCCAAAACCGAACGGAAGGTTTTTCAGACTTTAAACCATCCCTTTTAGTTTTAGACTGGTTTTCCAGAAATATAGGCCCTTTTCCTTTTAGTAAATTGGCTCATGTACAATCTAAAACCCGATGGGGCGGAATGGAAAATGCCGGCGCTATATTTTATTTTGAAAATTCAGTCAATGGTAAAAATGAAAGAGAAAGTCTTATCGCTCATGAAACAGCCCATCAATGGTTTGGAAATTCAGCTTCAGAGGCCGATTGGCGTCATGTTTGGTTAAGTGAAGGTTTTGCCACTTATTGTACCGTCCTTTATTTAGAGGATCGATACGGTGAGGAAAGGCGCACACAAGAATTATTGTCTCAAAGAAAAACCATAATTTCTTATTTTGATAAAGTAAAAACACCCATAGTTGATCTGAATGTCAAGGACATAAATACCGTCTTGAGCACAAATACTTATCAAAAGGCAGGCTGGGTGTTACACATGTTAAGGAATAAAACAGGGGATGACCTATTTTGGAAAGGATTGAGGACCTATTATGAAAGGTATAAATATAGCAATGCATTGACAGAGGATTTTCAGCGTGTTATGGAAGAAGTTAGCGGAATATCTCTCCAGGAATTTTTTAACCAATGGTTCTACCAATCTGGTCATCCGCAGCTAAAGTATGACT